>Ga0067045_1027659_pt1 | contig 73953 bp, 50 predicted proteins | sample TerdegcTABiofilm_FD_59184 | JGI IMG/M metagenome (GOLD analysis project Ga0067045, IMG submission 59184) | Combined Assembly of (Gp0054472, Gp0054536) Wastewater bioreactor microbial communities from Singapore -Terephthalate degrading... | reverse complement strand
TCCAGGCGCCCCAGTGGCATATCGCGGCAAAGCTCGCCGGTTACAGTTGCGGGTACAGCTGCAGATTCAAAGCTAACGCTCCTCACTGCATTCCCGTTTTAATCCCCCAATAAAGGGGAACCGTCAGAACCTTCGTGTAGGCGCGGCGCGCGCGCCTGTCCAGAGATTTCCGGAAGGCCGCGAAAGACCTCTTCAGTTCTTTCGCGCGGTGAAGGGAGTATAGCTGCGGCAGTTCATGGGCATTCCCATTGATGCCATCATGGCAGCCTGCTCTGGCGGCATGTCGATGTTGAAGGTGAACAGCGAATATCCCCGAATAAGGCGCGGAGTGACCAGCGTATATCCCTGCACAACGCTTGCGCCGCCCCCAGCGCGCTGGTCATCGACCATGGTTCCGCGCCAGCTGTTTTCGCCCACTTTGCTCCAGCGCTGAGATGCATTGCCGGCATCTGCAAGCTTGGATGGGTGGAAACTTCCGCCCCACTGAATATTGCGAGTCGCACTTGTAATCCCGCCGGTATTCATGGTTTTCCCCTTGAGCATCGGGCAGGCGCTGAGATCGCTTGCCGCCATCTGGATGGTCCAGTTGCCATCCTCGGGGGCCATCGCGTCGAACAGTTGCACATCACACTGCCCCATGCCGCCATAGGCAACATTGATCTCTGTACGGTCGGCCCGCGTCCAGTAAGGATCGCGCCCCGGCACCGTCACCATTGTCATGTCCTTGGCGCCTGCCGGCATCTTCTCGCCGGTGATCATCTCCATATCGGCGATGGTGAGATCCGCCAGCCTGCACTGGCACCCGCCCGCCATGGAGCATTTGGCGATGACAAATTCCGCACGCGCCGGAAGCGCCAGGAAGAAAAGGACAACAAGTCCGAATATGATACGCATGGTTCTAGTTCTCCCTGGAAGGATCAAGCAAGGCTTCGAGTTCGGCGCGGGAAAGCGCGCCGCGCTTCATCGGCGTGCCGGAGAGGCGCTTCATGGCGTCATCCGGGCTGGCCGCCGGTTGGCCGCCCCCGCCCTGTGAGGCAGGTTGGGCCACAGGCGTTGCGGGCCCGCTGCCCGTAGCGGCCAGCGTCAGCGTGAAATCATTTGCCTGGCCGGGAAGTATTTCCACCACCGCGCGGTATTCGGTGCCCTTGCCGCTGACTGCGGATACCTCATACCGGCCGGGCTCAAACTCGCCGGTTGCAGCCACCTGTTTCCGCGGCGGAGCCCAGACATCCGTTGCCGGAACATCCAGCGGAATGGCAGACCAGGAAACCGCCTCACCGGACGCGCCTTTGGGTAGGCGGAAGCTGGCTTTGACAAGGGGTATATCATCCTGGGTGGCAGCGCCTTGTGTGGCCGCTGCCGCGCGGGCGGAAAGCTCCGCGCTGGTCGGCTGCGCGGCATCCTGGAAAGGCACACCGACGCCAAATTTGCGCGAGAATAGGATCTCGTAGCTGCTGGACAAATACCGCAGCTCATAAACACCCGGCTCGGCAGGCGCCGTCAGGCCCATCTTTCCGTTCTTGTGGAGCGCGTAGCCCCAGCTGTTCGTATAGACCTTTCCGGGATCTTCCGGCTTGGCGATTACAATCCGCTGGCTGCCCTGATCGGGGCCTCTCCAGGTGAAATTGAATCGCTTTCCTGGCGCGACCGTTCCGATCGCATCAAATCCACTGGATGGGACAACAACCTCAATCGGCTGACGCTCCACCACCCCTCTGGAAGGCAACACTAGAATAAGGTCATATTCCCCCGGCTCAGAAGGCGCTGTCACGTTGAAGGGGTTATTGCCCTTGTCGGAAGCGCCCCCTATGACGCTGTAGGATGCGCTGGTCGGCGGCGCCGGCGCGCCCCGCCGGGTAAAGCCGGCATAGTCGCTACCCTTGGCAGTGCCCTTGTAGGAAACCTTGTACGTATACCCCGCTTCTGCCTTCGGTCCGATATCGAAGAAGGCCTGCGTAGGCGGCGGGGGCTCGGCCTCCGCAATCTGGCCGAGCGCGTCGGACAGCTCCTGCCCCGTCTGCGGGCGCAGCAACAGGCCGCCCGTTGCCTCCGGAATGCAGGCCAGCGCGGATGCTTCCTGCTCGGTCAGGCCAAAGCCCACCACATGCGCGCGGATCTCGATGCCTTCTGCAGCGAGTTCCGCGGCCAAGGCGCAGGGGTCCGCCTTGCAGGTTTCCAGGCCATCGGTGACGAGGATGATATCTGCCCGCTCAGCTGTGTTCGGAATCTGCGTCCGCGCCATGCGGATGGCATCTGTCAGCGGCGTCATCCCGTTCGGCCGGATCTGGTTGACGCGGGAGGAAAGCGTCGCCGCGTTCTGTACGCCGGTGGGCGCAATCACTTCGATATCCGCGCAATCGCCCCGGCGCCGATGGCCATAGGCGATGACACCGAGGGGTTCGGCCGCGTTGCGTGTACGGAAATATTCTCCCATCACATCGCGCGCCACTTCGATCTTCGTCGTGCCGCCCTTGAGCTGGCCCCACATGGAGCCCGAAGCATCAAGGATCAGGACGGAGGCACTCTCGGCCTCCTGCGCCTGGGCGATCAACGCCGGGCTGACAGCCAGGATCGCAGCCGCAGAAAGGCCTGCGCGTAACGCATGGCGCCGGCTGGGAAGCCATTGGGGCATACGGATTTTCATTCTGATCCCTCCTCTGCTCCGACGCGCGAGAAGCGCAGAACGGGCGAGATTATGTTTTCGGCAGCTGGAATAGTGAGCGTGGCGGTCCACCCCTCCGGGCCGCCGGAAGGATTGGCCAGTTCCACATCAATCGAACCTGACAGCCGGCCGGACTCGTTGAGGACCAGCCGGGCGCTTCCCGAGGAGGCCGTGCTGATCGCCAGACGGCGCGGACTGCCTGCCTCATCCCGATCCCAGATCTGGTAGGCCGCGATGAAACTCCCATCGGCGGCCGCGTCCATGTCCGCTTCCGGTACGATGGGAACTTCTCTTCCATCGGCAACCCCGTTTCCGAGGGCAACGGCCACCAGGCAGAGATAGGACACGTCATCTTCCGGCGCGGCGACAATTGCCCCCTGCACACCGGCATTCAGACCACCTTCCGGATCAGCGCCAAACACGCTGCCGCCGAAGAATTCGCCCTCAAGGCCGCGGCTGAACTGCCCCCGCGCCACCGGCGCATCGGGGTTGGCAGCCGTGATCTCCCTCAGCCGGAGACCGGTCATTTCCGCGGGCATCAGCTCACAAGATTGCGGGCCCAGCTGCTCGAAGATGAATTCGGCGATGGAGGGTTTGTCCTCCGCCTGCGCGCATCCGGTAAGCACCAGAAACGCGCAGGCGGAGAACGTCAGGGTACGTCCCACAGCCTGAACCATTACCACCCCCAGCTCACGCCGGCGCGGCCACCTATCTGGCCGGAGCGCAGGCCCGCGCCAACGCCAACATTGACGAAGACGTTTTCACGGACTTTGCCGATGGCGCCGAAGCCTGCCGCGCTGGAATTGTCGAAATAGCCAAGATTGGCCGAAACGGCGAATTCCTGATCAGGTTGCAGCACCTGCGCGCCGCCGAGCGCCATTGCCATGGCGACCCCATCGGCCTGCTTACGGAACCGCTCACCCGTCTGACGGACGGAGGTTTCCAGCCCGTCCACCCGCGCAAACCAGGGCTCCATGTCCATAGTGGCAAGGTTGCCCGCACCATCTGCAGTGACCGCATAAACCGGGCCGGACTGCGCGGCGCGGCTCTCTGCCGAGTTGATCCCTGCAAGTGTGTAAGTGTTGCTGGCCGAACCAATGGCCACCTGATTGGCGCGGGTGGTTTCTACGCCCTGCCCGATGGCCACGGAATTGTCGAAGCCAGCAATCGCCCCCTGACCAATGGCCGTAGACTGAGCACCCGTTGCCTGCGCGCCGGCGCCGAGGGCCGTGCTGCCCGCCTGGCTGGCATTGGAGGCCGCGCCAAGGGCCAGCGCGTCAGAGGCGCCGGTCGTCCCAACAGTCGCGCCCGATTGCAGATTAGCCAACTGCGTGGCGGCGTCCTGAAGTGCTGTCTGCAGCGTCGTGAGCTGGGCCTGAAGCGCGGCAATTTCCGCCGCATTCGGCCCGCCACCACCGCCGCCGGCATTGATAGCGGCGATATCGGTGGTATTGGTGCCCAGCTGCGAACTGATGGCGCTGATCGCGCCGGTGACGCTGCCATAATTAGTTCCGAGAACGGAGAAGGTAGGCGAGGTAAACGTCGCCGAAACTGGGTCCCAGGCCGCCCCGCCGCCTAACGCCAAAGCAATTGGCGTCAGGTCTGCACTGGCCCCGCCGCCAGCCACAGTCGCCATCGCCGCCGAAAGCTGACGCAGGTTTACAGCATCGGTCGCAGCAATGGCATCGGCCACATGGATCAGGTTACGTTCATTGCCGTCCGAGCCGATAGAGACCGAATACTCCCGGTCGGCAAGGGCTTCATAGCCTATGGCCGTCGCGCCCAACGCCGTTGCGGTTGACCGTACCCCGAAGGCAGAGCTGTATTCGGCGCCAGCAATGTTCAGAAACCCGAACGCGACGCTGCGATCTCCGTTGGCGGAGTTAAAATAACCATAGGCACTGCTGCTGTCGCCATTGGCCGAATTGATGAAGCCAAACGCATTACTGGCATTGCCGATAGCGGCCGAACCATTGCCGAAAGCAGAGCTATACTCTCCATACGCCGAGTTGAGACGGCCAAAGGCGTTGCCACCAATGGCATCCACAGTGTTCCTGCTACCAAACGCCCCCCCTTCCAGCGCGTTTGAATAGTTGAACCAGCCAAAAGCGAGAGCTTCTTCACCGTTCACGACGTTTTCTCCGCCGACTGCGACGGAATTGAAATTGCTGGCGCTATTGAACGCCCCCAGCGCCACGGACTGAAATCCGCCCGCGGCGTTTTCATATCCGAACGCAGAGCTGTTGCTGCCTCCGGCAATGTTGAAATACCCAAAGGCCGAGCTGCGCGTCGCGGACGCCTCGTTGTATGCTCCAAATGAACTCGAATATTCACCTGAAGCGTCGTTGTGCCGGCCGATCGCCGTACCATAGTCGCCTGTTACAAAATTGCTGACACCTATGGCTGTGCCATTCAGGGAATCGGCACGATTACGCCAGCCTATCGCCACCCCATCGTTTTCCTGTGCCACATTTTCTGTACCCAAAGCTACGCTGTATCTGCCGATAGCTTCGTTGAAGTAGCCAAACGCGCTACTATAATCCCCTAAGCTTTCACTGCCCGCACCGAAAGCGCTACTCACCATCCCCAGGGCCGTATTGCCATTCCCATAAGCGGAACTCCAAACACCGTCGGCGAGGTTGTCATAACCATAAGCGCTTGAGGTTTCTTCGCACGCAGCATTGCCCTCTCCATCCTGCGATCCCTCGGGCGGAAAACCGTCCAGACAGACGCGCCCCTGTGCCTGAGCGCCCTGCGCGGCGCCAAGCGCAACGGCCAGAAAAGAGGCGCCCACCGCCCAGCGGGCGTTGCGTCCGGATACAGATTTTCGGCTGATGGCTGTCATTGAGATAACTCCTGTTCCCCTAAGGCTCGTGACGGATGGGCCGCTGGAATTCGAGCCGTTTCAGAAGTCAGAACGGGATGCCGGCGCCAGACCGGACATGCCACGAAAGCAGCTTTCTAAAATCGAAGACGATTTTTCTCTGGCCTTTAGCGAATCCGCTGGTACGTATAATCCTGAGTGTGGGTCGGGGGACGGCGCTGCGGAGGGTGCCTTTTCTGATGTACGATCAAGGTTCTGGACGGCCGCCAGAGATTCTGGCCGCTGCAGACAGGCTCGTTCCGGCATTGTGGGAAGATCTGCGCCGGGTCGCCCGGCGCGAGCGCCGCCGTGTTGGCGCAGGACACACACTGCAAACCACGGCGCTGGTCAGCGAGACCTGGCTGAAACTGCGCCGCAAGGAAAACTTTCTCGACGATCAGCACTTCCTGCGCGCTGCTGCAATCGCCATGCGTTCAGTTCTTATCGATCATGCGCGGGCACGGCTTGCAACAAAAAGGGGATCTGGAAAAATAGATCCGCTTACAGATGACATTGAGCCTTTCTGGGAAAGCGACGAACGCCTGATCGAACTGGATGAGGCGCTGACACGGCTGGGCAAGCTCAGCCCTCGCCTGGCTGAGGTGGTCGAACTTCGGTTTTTTGGCGGATATACCGAAATTCAGGCGGCAGACATTCTTGGCGTGACAGACCGCACCATAAGGCGTGACTGGATCAAGGCCCGCGCCTGGCTTTACCGTGAATTGTCAGGCACGCCGATTGAGCCGCCTGAGCTTACGGAATCAGGCCAAAACGGTCCCGCAGGGTCCGAATAACCTCCATCTGGCTGGCCGCGCCTGCGCCCAGCGGCGCCAATGCCAGCTCTGCCTGCGCCAACAGACCGGCCGCCTGCTGCGTGTCGCCCTTCTCTGCAAAGGCCCGCGCCATCATGATCGCGATAATGCCGGCGGCCGGATGGGCCTCTCCGACAGCTTCGGTCACGCGCGTATAGCCATCCTCCGCGACACGGAATGACAGGAGCTGTTCCCCCGCATCGCTGAGTGCCTCACTGACCCCTGCAATGGCAGAGGCATAGTGGATGCTGCCCGGCCCGGCATGTTCGAGGGCCATGTCTGCCCCTTCGCGAAGATAGGGCAGCGCATCTTCCGGCCGGCCAAGCCGCAGCAGCGTCTTGCCGTAATTGTTGAGCAAGGCAGACGTCGCCGCTGAGGCCCCATACAACTCCCTACGCAGATAGACGGCCTCCCGGAACAGAGGCTCGGCCGCTTCGGGCCTTCCGGACAGCGTTTCAATCGCGGCGAGATTGTTCAGGGTGTTGAGGGCGTCCGGGCTATTGTCGAGCGCGGCCACCCGCCACACTTCCAGCGCCTGGCGAAACGCTGCTGCGGCCTCGTCCCGCCGGCCTGCAGCCGTCAGCATGACACCAAGGTCGTTATGGAATACGCCGGTATGCCGATGATGTGCGCCGCTTAACCGGACGCGCTCAGGCAGGTGCGCCTGAAGCAGGGATATGGCACCCTCTATATCCCCCCTGTCGCGCAGAATCCGTGCCTCCACCAGCCGGCTATCCACCAACCGCCGCCGCCAGAGTGCAGCATCCCTGTTCCAGAATTCCTGGGCCAGTGTCAGCTGTTCCTCGGCCGCCTCAAGGTCTGCTGTACGCAGATGATATTGCGCCAGGTCGTATTGCGCCGCCGCGCGCACGCCCGGCTCTGTTTCAGACGCCTCAACGATGCGCTTCAGGAGCGGCGCTGCCGCCTCATAGTCGCCGAGATAGAGGTAAAGCTCCGCCAGCGTGTGCATGACGGGACCTCCCTTGGCCGCATCATTGGCGAACATCTCTGTCACCTGGCCCGCCGCCGTTTCGAGAATCTCCCGCGCGCTGGTTTCTGTGCCGCCAGCGGTATCTGCCGCGTCGCGCAGCATGAAATAGAGATATTGCTGGACGGCCTCGAGGCGCGCCTGTTCCCGCAGAGCTGTGTCACGCTCGATACGGGCTTCCTGTGCCTGCCAGAGCGAAGCGCTGAGGCCGAGACCAAGACTGGCCACAAGGGCCGCTGCCGCCGCCACCTGCCACCGCCGGCGCAACAGGAACCTGCCGGTCGCATAACCCCGTTCCTTCAGACGCGCTGACACTGCGTCTCCGGCAAGCGCTCTGGTTAAATCCTCCCGGAACGCGTCCACTGACGGATACCGGTCCGCCGGCTTCTTGGACAGCGCCTTGGCCAGCACCGCATCAAGATCGCGGATCAGAGCGCTGCCCGGCTTCGATGTGCGCGTTGAGAGCGCCACAGGCATTTCTTCTGCTGCGCGGCGGGCGGCAGTCTGGACGGGTGCCCCGGACAGGGCGAGCGGCGGCTGACCTGCCAGCAATGCATAGAGGGTCGCGGCCAAGCCATAGACATCGCTGGCTGCGGTGGCCGGTTCACCGGCGAGCAACTCGGGGGCCGCATAGTCCAACGAGAGCGGGGCTGTGCCCAGCTCATCGCCGCCAGCCAACCGGGCGACGCCGAAATCGATCACCCGCGCCCGGCCGGCCTCATCGATCAGAATGTTCGATGGCTTGATGTCGCGATGAACGATCAGCTTGCCATGCGCATGCACCATCGCTTCGCAGGCCTGCACGACCATGGCGACAATCTCTCGCGGCGCGGCATCCTGCTGACGTGCCCATACATCAATGGGGGCCCCGTTGGCATATTCCATCACCATCCATGGCCGCCCGTCCGGTCCGCCGCCCCCATCCAGAAGGCGCGCTATGCCGGGATGCTCCAGCCGCGCCAGGAACTGGCGTTCGCTCTCGAACAGGGCCCAATGCTCTGGCGCCAGCGGCTGCATCAGCTTGAGCGCTGCTTCCTGCTCATAGAGGCCATCTGCGCGATGCACGCGGTAAACAGTGCCCATCCCGCCGCGCCCGATGACAGAATCGATACGCCAGGCGCCCAGCCGCGCGCCCACCGGCATCAAGGCACTCTCCTCTCCCATAAGGGGGGGCTCAAGGAACTGCTCGCTGTCGCCGGCGAAATCGAGGAGAGAGAGCACCTCCGCGATCAGCGCGGCATCTTCCGTCTGTGCACGCACGAAAACAGCGCGTTCCTCAGGGGGCAATTCCAGAGCCGCATCCAGAAGCGCCTCCACCTGCGGCCAGTTCGGCATATTATGATTCATTCGCTCTTTCCCGCGGCGCGCAGCAATGGTTCACCATTTTGCCGGTGGATTCAAACATTTCCGTTCGTCGGGCCTGAAAAATCCAGGCTGGCGGGGAAGCTTTTTCCCGAATGTCCGGAATGGCTCCGGCCCTGCGTTCTTTCTCTCAAGCAGGCACATCTGCACTAAACAAAGGAGAGACAGAATGGCAAAGGCAACCGCATTTGGAGCGCCGGCGCTCCTCATCGCTGCCCTGATGTTGACAGCGTGCGGAGATAGCACCACCGGCGCTTCCGCCTCCAGCGGCAGGAAGGTGGAAGGCCCCTCCGAGCCCGCCAGCAGTCCGTCCCGGATCGTGGAACCCGGCACTGAAGGCGCCATCGCGGTGACCATCAACGCCACCACCGAGTTCGACGCGGGCTGTATGCTCAACCCCAGCCTGGAGAACCCCAGCGGCGAGCAATTCACCCTCTACGCCGATATTGGCGGCCGCCGCGGCGAGGCGGGCGCTGTCAGCGCGCTGCTTTCCGGAGAAGACGCCCTCACCATGGAAATTACCGGCTACACTGATTTCGGCGGACAGATCGGCCCGACAGGACTCAGCGGCCGCTGTGAAGTGCTCGATCTGGTCATCGGCAATGTGCGTTGCCGCGAAGGCATCGGCATGGAAGGAAAGATCGGCCCCTGCCCGGCGCCGGTCAGCTTCAGCATTGCGCCGATTGTCCGCTCCCTGCGGACTAAATAGCAATTTCCGAGATTATCCTGACCCGCGAGTTATCCGGGACACCGCTGCTCTGAACACACGGTGTCCCGGAAGGCTGCGCAATCTGGCGAAGGCAGGGCTGTCTTCGCCGTTCACTGCTGCTGAACGGCAAATGCCTTTCCGGCCCACTCGGCAGGATCGACACCGGATACGGTCTGGGTCACACGGCCCTCGGCTGTCAGGAAGGTAACCTCAACCGTGACGGGCGATAGGTCCTTCAGGCCGAAGTGCGCCGGGATGGCGCTCTGGGCGTTGTAGCCCCCGCCTGTATGCACCAGCCGCGTGGCGAGGATGTTGCCAGCCCCATCATAAAGACGGACCTCCGCCCCCGGAACAACGCCGGTTCCGGCCTTGTTCAGCACCATGACATTGAGCGCGCGGCCCGCCGCCTTGCCGGAAAGTTCGTTGCGGAAGACGAAGTGCCCTCCCTCCGGGCCATAGCCATCGGTCAGCGACAGATCGAGCGCGCCATCCTGATCATAGTCCACCCAGATGGCGCCATGATCGCCCGCGTTCATGGGGTGATCGAGGGGCAGGATATTGGTGAACCCGCCCTGGCCATCATTCAGGTAGAGATAGTTGACCGGAACCTGCTCTCCAAAGGGTCCTTCATAGCCGACCACGAAAAGATCGAGATGGCCATCATTGTTGAAGTCTCCCCAGTCGCCGCCCACGGCATGATCGGGCTCTGCCACGCCGAAGGCTTCGGTGACATCTTCGAACGTGCCGTCACCCTTGTTGCGATAGAGCTTGTTGGGGCCGTAATTGATGAAGTAGACGTCGAGCAGGCCGTCATTGTCGAAATCGCCGACAGCGCAGCCGACGCCGCCTTCCTGCTGCGTGCGGCCTGAAGTTTCGATGCCGATCTCAGCGGCAACATCGGTGAAACCCACGCCATCATTGCGCCAGACGGCATCTTCGGCGCCGGACTGGTTGGTCAGGAAGAGGTCAATCCTGCCATCTTGATTATAGTCAAACCAGCAAGCGCCGACCGTGGGGCGGGGATCGCTCGGGCCTTCGCCGGTGAAGACTTCGGTGAACAGGCCGTCTGTATTCTGATAAAGCTTGTTCCCCCCGGCGCGGTTTGCCGAATAGACATCCAGATCGCCGTCATTGTCATAGTCGACCCAGTTGGTCTGACGGGCCGAGCGGCCGGGGATCGTCAGGCCAATCTCGGCGGCAACATCGGTGAACCCCTGCCCGGACTCGTTGCGGAAAACGCGGCTGAGTTCTTCCGGCGAAGTGGCTCCGGCCATAAGATCCGGATAGCCATCCCCGTTGAAGTCACCCCAACTCAGGCCACGGAATTCCGGGCCCGACACTGGCAGGCCGAGGGCTTCGCCGACGCTGGTGAAGACGCCGCTATCCTGTTTGTAGAGACGGATCGCGCCGCCTTTCACGGAGACGGCGAGATCAAGCTGCCCATCGCCGTCGAAATCGGCCCAGGCATTGGAGAGGGAGCCGGCCTCGCCGAAGAGCTCCGGCTGGACCGGGACGAAGGGCAACAGCGGCCCGGTCTCTTCGGCTGCCGGAGCAGCAGGCACGGTTTCGGCAAGCTGGGGCGCTTCAGGCGTTGCCGCGCAGGCCGCCGCCAGCAGCGGAAGCACGGCCGGCAGGTATTTCAGACGATATTGCATGATTTCTGTTCCGTTATCGGATTAACGATTGAGCGGCGTGCGTTCGGAAAGATTGGCTTCGACCTGATCGCGCAGCAGCCAGAGCTCACGATATTTTCCTTCCGAGAGCATCTCCAGCTGGTCGCTGTAATGGGCGGTGCCGGGCTGGCGGGAGTTGCCATAGCTCATCAGGCCGTAGGCCTTCACGGGCGTTGAAAACTCGATCATCGCCACCCAGGTTTCCCCATGCGTGGGCGTGCGCACGCCTTCGCCGTTCGGGTCCGACCAGGTGATGACGTGGAAGGCGCCCAGGTTTCCAAAACCGCCATGGCCAGGCACATCCACATCCTCAAGGATGAAGCGCGACACCTCGCCATAGACGGGATCGATCCGCCCATATTTCTCCTTGGTCGACGCAATTGCCTTTCGCAGCTGCTCGACGGCAGCAGCCGGGTCCTTGAGGCCTGAAGGCGTGTTGATCGGATTATCCGCCGACCAGGGCACGGCAAAGCCTGCCTGCCCGGTCATGCGCGGGCCGGAAAAGAGTTTTGCCCATTCCTCGAAAAGAACGCCGGCGCGATTATCGCTGGAGAATGTGCGGTCCCAGTCGGACAGGATCTGGACGGCAACCTGCATCTCCGGGTCCGGATCATTGGCGGCAGCGGCCAGCAGATCAGGCAGTACGCGGTCCGCCATCAGCGCATCAGCGGAGAGCTTCAGCTCGACGAAATCGTCCAGGGTGAGGCTCTCTGCCTCCGCCATCATCCGGATGGATTCCTGGGCCCGCATGGAGAGCGGCGTGCGTGGGGCGAGATAGGGCGGGAAGTCTTCCGGCTTGTAGGCGACAGGATAGGTCGCCTCCCATGGCGGATCGTTGGAGTTTTGAACAAATCCGGTCGCGGGATCTGTCACGCGCGGAAGATCTTCGAAGGGGTGAACCTCCGTCCAGAGATATTCGGACGTATCGCCCGGCACGAGGCCCTGCCAGAAGGCAAGATCACCCGAAGCGCGCTTAGGCGCGATGCCGTTGAAGGTGTATTCGATATGCCCGTCGCGATCTGCGTAGGAGATATTGAAGGTCGGCACCTGCAGGCGGCTCATCGCGGCGTCGAAATCCGCGTAGCTGTCGGCGGTGACCATGTCGAAATACTGTTCCAGCATGCCGCCCCGGTCGAGGCCGGCAACGCGCAGGGCAACCGCCGTGCCGTCGGGCTTGTCGAAGACCGGGCCATGAACGGTGGAGCGCACAGAGACGGGCACATCCAGCAGGCTGCCATCTTCCTGGCGGAGCTTGTATCCGGTTTCGCGAACCTCGAAGGGCAGCACTTCGCCGTCAAAAAGATAGCCATTGTCTTGCAGCGTCAGCTGATAGGTGGTGGCGCCCAGCATTCCGTTGACGGTATTTGAGATACCCATCTGCTGGTTGAAGGCAAAGCGGATGACCGGCAGGCCGATCTGTGTGGCACCATAGATTTCGAAGTCGGGGCCTGTGAGGTGGGCTTCGTAATAGATGAAATATCCCGTTCCCCAGGGAAGGTGCGGATTCTGCAGCAGCAGCGTATTGCCAGATGCCGTCTTCGAGCCCGAGACAGCCCAGGTGTTGGAGCCCTGCTCGGAAAGCTCGGGCGGATCGCCCTCCCCTGCCACCCGGCCGGGCGAGGCAACGTAGATGAAGTTCATCAGGCGGTGGGCATGGGCGACAACATCCACGCCGCTGACCGGAAGGACGATGGCGAGTTCAGGGTCAATCGCTTCGGGATGAGCAGCCGCATAGGCGTTCATGCCTTCGGCGAAAGCATCGATCTTTGCACGGAACTCCGGCGAATAGGCATCATACCATTGCTGCGCGCGTGCGGGCACGTCGTTCATGACGAGCCATTTGGTGGTCTCTTCATACTCAGCGCCCCAATATTCGGCGCCCTTGCCGCGCGCTTCGCCATAGAGGCGCAGCACCGTGTTGGCGTGGCTGGCGACCTGTGCCCAGCCATAGCCGTAGAATACGGTCTCGGCATCCGGGCCATAGATGTGCGGCACGCCATAGGTATCCCAGAGAATCTCGGCCTGAAGCGGCGCGGGCGCGCTCTCCTCGGCGAGGGTTGATGCGGCGTCTCCGCCGCTTGCGCATCCTGCGAGCCCGAGCTGGGCCATCACCAGCAAGCCGACCGCAGCTAACCTCAATTGTTTCATCCCTCAAATCCTCTCAATTTTATCTGCCTGCAGAATGGATATGGCCCGGCAGCGATGTGCCGGGCCATATACCTCACCTTACCACTTATAGACACCACGAACGAACCAGGAGCCGCCCGTGAAGCCGAAAGGCGCGAACGTGTTGTACATGTTCGATCCCGTCGTTGATCCGGGCGCTGCAATCTCCTGAGGATATTCGTTGAACACGTTATTGGCCCCGGCAAACACGCTCAACGCTTCGCTGATGGCATAACCGATCTCCAGATCAGTGATCCATGCGGGATCAACGTCATAGTCTGCAGCCGGATTGGTTGCGTTCTGGACGGTATAAGAACCAAACCGAGTGGTGCGCGCATTTGCCGAGAAGCCGCCGAAAGTCCAGTCCAGCCCGAGCGTGATCTTGGAATCCGGAATGGCGGTGGTCAGGGCGTTCTGCTTGCTCCGGTCGAAAATCACGACATTCCCCAAGGCGGCGAGTTCCGGAGGATTTTCGATGATGCCGGTGATCTCGGTTTCATTCTTGTTGTAACCGGCCTTCAAGGCGAAATCACCAAAACTGTCCGTCGGCAGCGTGTAGGTACCCACCACATCGATACCTTCCGTTCGCGTATCGATGGCATTGGTGTAGTACTGCCCGCTGATCTCTGCCGGCAGGCCATTCGCCGTAAGAATATCCCGGATCCGGGCGTCGAGCGACGAGAAGGTCGTCGTCACGGCAATCCGGTCATCCACATCAATCCGGTAGGCATCGATGGTGATCGCCAGATTGTTCAGCGGCGTCAGTGTGAAGCCAAAGCTGATATTTTCCGAGGTCTCCGGCACGAGGGGGCTGGCCCCGAGAGCGATGGCCGCCGCAGAATTGACCGGCAGGTTCTTCAGAAGCAGCAGCTCATTCTCGCCGTCCCCGTCCAGATCGCGGAACTGGCTCGTCGTGGAGGAATAGGCCTGCTGGGCCAGGGTCGGCGCCCGGAAGCCTGTGTTGTAGGAGGCCCGCGCCGCTAGCCAGTCGGTAAGTTCATACCGGCCGTTGAGCTTGTAGATCAGCTCTTCGCCGGCGTCGTCATCGAAGCTCTCGAATCGCAGCGCGCCGGAGACAAAGAGCTTGTCGGTCGCGCTCCAGCCAAGTTCACCGTAGACGGACAGGTTGTTGCGATCAATCGAGCCGGCATCATCCGGACGGAAGCCGGGTGTGGCCTGAGAGCCGGGAGTCTGCAATTGCCCGGCGAACTGCTGACCCACCGGACGCACATAGGTGCCCGCGGCCCAGCTGGGTTCGTCGCCTTCCTCGATCTCGTATTTCTCAAGACGATGCTGGAGGCCGAAAGACACCTGCAGTTCGCCGGAGCTGCCAAGATCATAGGGGCGGGTCGCATCGAACGCGTTGACCCATTCGGAGGAGATCAGCCGGCCGACTTCGAAATGCGTCGGGCTCGTCGGGCCAAGGCTGGCATTCAGGCCGTTGTCATTCTCCCAGTCGGTGATGTCTGTGCCGTAGTTGGAAGAGAGATCCCAATCCCATCCATTGTAATTTCCACGAACGCCTCCGGCGATCTCGAAATCGTCTTCATAGATAGTGAGACGCGGCCGGAAGCCGTTGGGATAAACCTCCGGCAGGGAGGCGATGTTGTTGGGCGCCCGATAGGACCAGTCGAGTACGGACGTCCGCGCGCCATAAGTACCAAAGGCGTAGAGTTCGACGCCATTGGTTTCATAGCGAAGGTTGAGGCCGAAGGTGTGGGATGCTTGCGGGAAGGCGCCGTAATTCGTCGTCACGAGCCGGTCAATCGTCGCTTCGCGGGGATCGCGCACATTGCCGGGCAGCAGCGGATAAAGATTTACCGAATCGGCGATCGGCACGGCGCGGTTGGAAGCGTTGCGATCCATATAGCTGTAAGAGAAATGCGCAAAGCCGGACTCGCCGATGGCATAGCCCTGGTTGAGAGAGCCGGTCAGGAACTCACCGTCCGAACGGTCGAAATTCTCGCCGAAGCTGACTGAAGCCTCGCCGCCTTCGGGGCTGTCCTTCAGGATGATATTGATGACACCGGCAATAGCGTCGGACCCATACTGGGCCGCCGCGCCATCGCGCAGCACTTCGATACGCGCAATCGCCGAGGACGGGATCATGTTGAGGTCAACGCCCGCAGCGCCGTTATAAAGCGACGAGACCGAGTTGATCAGCGCCGTCTTGTGGCGGCGCTTGCCGTTGACGAGGACCAGGGTGTGGTCGGGGTTCAGGCCGCGCAGGCCGCCGGTAGCGATCACTGTGGCCGTGCCACCGCCTGCGCGGGTCGGCAGGTTAAAGGACGGCACCAGATACCGCAGGGATTCAAAAACGCCCGTGGGGCTGCCCTGCTGGATATCATCGGCCGAAAACACATCGATCGGTGTCGGGCTGTCGATGATCGAGCGCGGCGCGCCGCGCACGCCGGTTACAATGACTGTTTCCTGGACGCTGACACTGTCCTCTGCAGGACTATTTGCCGGTGCCGGTGTGGGTGGCGGCGTCGTGGTCGTCGCCGCCTGGGCCATCACTAAAGGGCGGGCCGGGCTGCGGCCCTCCTCGACCGAGGCGAGCTGGAGCGTAAGGGCGCCGCTTTTGTGTGTCTGAACGGTCAGGCCCGTACCCGTCAGCAGGTTACTCAGGGCCTGCTCGGGCGGAAACACGCCCTGAACAGCGGCAGATGTCTTGCCACTCACGAGTTCCACAGGCGCCACAATTACCATGTGCGACTGTTCGGAATACTTCACCAGCGCCTTGGCCAGCGACTGGGATTCGATCTCAAATGCCGCCGGTGAGCTGGTGGCTATCTGGGCGGAAGCCGCCGCGAATTGCAAAGCAGTCACCGAGACTGCGCTCGCCAGGCTGACCCGGAGAAGTGGAGGAAGCGTCTTGCGCATGTATGTGTAACCCCGATACGGGCGCCCCCTGCAGGCGGCCCTCATGAATGAGGACGAGCGTGCAGCGGCAATTATCCAAAATAAATGAGGTTCTGCGTTGAATGTTTCTTACATGCGCCCGGATATGCGCATGTTTTAAGCAGGGCTCACCCAACTTTTAAGCGCGCCTGGGAGTTTTGCGGGGGTTACGAACCGCTCAGAACAATCCTGCCGGGGTCCGAATAATCCGCCACCAGACCATAGGTCACCTCAAGACCCGCAGCGAACTGGTCGATCTTTTCCACGCTGAAGGCTGCTGTCATCCTCAGATCGCCGATACCTTCTTCGTCCAGGATGATCTGACGGCGGCTGTAGCGATTGGCATCCGACACGATCTCGGCGAGGCTGGCGTTTTCATAGGTCAGCCATCCGCGCCGCCAGGGCGCCGCCTCTGCCGGCTCTATGGCGCCGAGCATGGCCTCCAAAGATCCGATGCGCGCCACAACTTCATCGCCGGCCCGCAGCACGTTCTTCTCTATGACCTCGCGGGACGCCTCGGCCTGTTGCGGCGTCTCGGCCTGAAGCACTTCGACAACCCCCTCCACTACCGCGACCCTTACCGTCTCGGGCCCCTGGCGCACATCGAAGCGCGTTCCCACCACGCGGATCAGGCGGTCCCCCACCTCGACGTAAAAGGGACGCGCCGGATCCGACGCCACATCGAAGAAGGCCTCCCCTTCCTGAAGCTTCACGATGCGCATCGTTTCGGTAAACGCCGGTTCGATACGGGAGCGGGCGCCGAGCGTCACGACGCTGCCATCAGCCAGATGGATATCGCGGATTTCCGCAATCATCGTTTCATAGGCCGGATCAGCCACAGACGAACCGGGCAAGGAGACACCCAAGCCAATCACCGCGCCGCCCACAACCATTACCATCAAGGCAATTGCCGCCATCAGCTGTTGAGGCCGGTGAACGAGTGGGCGCCACGCAGGCGCCGGAACTGGCCCGGGGGCGATTTCGACATCGCCCAGCTCCGGGATCAGCGCCAGATCGCTCATCAATTTTTCATAGCGCCGGAAGGCAAGTGAATGGACATGGTCTGCGGCGAGCCAGGCATTGAACTCTGCGATCTTCTCTGGCCGCGCATCGCCGGAATGCAGATAGACCGCCCAACCACGGGCGGCCGCCTCTATCCGGTTTTCCTTGCAGTTGTCCTGATTCACGTCAGATCGCCTATCCCCCGGCCGGTTAGTATTCTGATCAGTTTTTCAACGCTGCGGAGAGCGAAGCAAGCGCCGATTCCATCTGACGGTAGACATCCCCATATGACCAACCCGTTTCCTTGACAATCTGCTGGTAGGTATATCCCCGGTGCCTGTGGAGGCTGAGCACCACTTTCTGCTTGTGCGGCAACTGATCAATGGCGCGCCTGACAATCTCGAGCCGCTCCATATCCAGCAGGGCGCGCTCGGGCGAAATATCATCCTGACCTGCGTTGAGGAGTTCAGCCTGCATCGACCGGGCATAGGCGGCATGGCGCCCATTCCGGCGCTTGTGATCCAGGACGATGTTGCGTGCCGTCACCAGCAGCAAGGCCCGTGGATTGCGGACCTGCACAGCCTCACCAAGCTCGGCAAACCGCGCAAAGGCAGCCTGCGCGACATCTTCGGGTTCGGGCGGCCCAGAGCCAAATGCCCTCCGGAGCTGCTGGCAGAGATCCTTCCAGTAGGTCCGGTACAATTCCTCGACGGCAACCGCTTGTGACCGGCTACCGCCCGATGGCGCTGGCCGGCCGCTCTGGTCTATTGGCAGAGACCCCACAGGTGAATTGCTCACGTCCACGCCCGCATCTGTTCCACATTTGACATGCGTGGCCCTGTTGCTGCTGCGCATCAAGGCTTCGCACCGGATATACTTTTGGAAGCTGCCCTCTGCGCATAATCCAGTCAATGAGTATCCCAAATTGCCGGATTTTCCATGCCTCGAGGTCTTCGTGACCAACCCATGAAACATCACCGGCCATTATATTCCGGATAGGGATCACTCTATTTCCTGGCGGCGGCCCTGCCCCGGCGTTCTGGCGGTGCTTTCGCTTCGGGCGCATGAAAGCGCGCCCGGACTGGATCGATCACCGCGACCAGTGGCCAACCTGTCATCCCCCAGGAAACCGGGCTTCCGTATTGCCTGTGAAACCTACCCAACGGGCAGTGTTGCCTCAACACCGCACCTGACGCCCAGACACCCCGCACAAAGCTTAGGTGGACATCTTAGCCTGCATCGCTCACAACTTCCACATCAGCTTTCAATTGTAAATGTGTCCCACAATAATCGCTCCCGCATCCACCCGGAACGCAAACAAGTTGAGCAGGATCGCCTATGAATTTGGCACGCAGCGGGTTCCGCGCCATCGCGTACCTGTTTTACAATCCCATATATCCGCTTACGGAATTTTTTGGCGCCCGGCCCGCAAAGGATGTCCCAAGACCTCCAGTTTTTTTGCCGCCCCCGTTCAGGGCGAAGCCCAGGGATTGGCCCACCACAGTTAGCATCTGACCCCCGTGAAAGAGCAAAGACCCAATTTGCAAACCATTGTGAATGTGTCTCAACACGGGGAAGACCATGCTCATCAAGACCTTGAAAGTACCACTCCTCGCCAGTTGCTCTGTTCTGGCAATCGGCCTGTTTCCATGCCTTGCCATTGCCCAGGAAGCGGAGAAGCCGGAATCTGCGCTGGTCAACGAAACCATTCTGGTGACGGCCTCCAAGCGGGAACAGTCGCTCAGAGAAGTTCCAGGATCCATTTCCGCGCTCTCAGAATCGGCGCTTCAGGATCTGAACGCGCAAAGCCTTTCCGATTATATCACGCGCATTCCAGGTGTCGTATTCAACGACTATCAACCCGGGGTGTCGGAAGTAGTGATCCGCGGCGTTGCCTCGACGACGTATCATGAGGCCAACCAGACCGCGACGGGTTACTATCTCAACGAAATCCCGCTGATCGAGCCCGGCTTCCCTCTGGTCATTCCGGACGTTGACTCTTTCGACCTGAAGCGCGTCGAGGTTCTGCGCGGCCCGCAGGGCACACTGTTTGGCTCGTCCTCCCTCGGCGGCGCCATCAATTATGTTGCCAAGGAAGCCGACCCGAGCGGAATGGAGGCGGGCCTGGAAGGCATGATCGCGTCAACCAAGGGCGTGGACGAACTGTCCTATGCCGCAAAGGGCATGATCAACCTGCCCGTGATCAAGGACAAACTCGCCATCCGCCTGGTGGGGCTGCAACGCTTCGACTCCGGCTACCTTGACAATACGCTCCTGGGGGAAGACGGCAGCAACGATCTGGGTGTAGATGGCCTGCGCGCCTCTGTCGTTTTCACACCGACCGAGACGACCCGCATTTCCGCATTGAGCATGTATCAGAAATACACCCTTGATGATCAGACATATGTGCTGTTTGGCGCGGATCCGGAAACCTTTGAACGCGCCACCAATGTTGCAGAATATCAGAATACGGACTTCACGCTTCACAGTCTGCGTCTGGATCAGGAGTTTGATTTTGCAACCCTGACCGTCGTGGGATCCTATGTTGAAAAGTCCGCCGACCTGGCATTCGACTATTCGATTTTCGGCGGCAACGACCCGCGCACAAACACCCCTCTTCTCTCGTCCGGCTCGGGCGAGTCGACAACCGACTATCTGGAAGTCCGCCTCACATCCCCGGATGAAGGCCCGCTGACATGGATTGTCGGGGCCAACTATACGAAACTCAAGTCCGAGAATACTGACGCGCTCTATCTGGAAGGCATCGCCGCCTATATCGACGCCAATCCGGCCGAGTTCAACAATCAACCCGGCAGTCTCCTGGCTCCCGGCGACCTGTCAGAGCGGACGGTCAGCTCCAATTCGGTGACCGAACAGGCATTGTTCGGTGAAATCAAATATGCGTTCTCTGATCAGCTTTCGCTTACGCTGGGAGGACGTCTGTTCGAATACGAATCCAGCCCGCGTCTGACTTATCTGCCAAACGCAAACCTTATCGACCCGTTCGATTACCAGCCTCCGGCTGGAAAGGAATCGAGCTTTGTGCCGAAGGTTTCGCTGACCTACACCCCCAACGATGACATAATGGTATATGCTCTCTATTCTGAGGGTTTCCGGATTGGTGGGGTTAACGTCTATTCGGTGGCCTCCCCCGATCTTCCGCTGGCCTTTGGCAGCGATGCCACCAAGAACTATGAGATCGGCGCACGGATTGACCTGATGAATGACAGGATTTTCCTGGATGCCACCGTCTATCACATCGACTGGGAAGACGTTCAGGCCCGCCTGTTCACCAGCGATTACAGGGCCTACACCGTGAATGGCGGCGGCGCCGAAATTGACGGCGTAGAGCTGGTTGCCACGATTGCGGCCACCGAGCAGCTCAATCTGTCAACGAGCATTTCCTACAATGATGCCCGCCTTTCCAGCCTGCTGCCCGGTGAGAATGCGCCCGCTGGAACCCGTCTTCCGGGCGCGTCGGAATGGACCATCGCAAACACTGCTTCCTACCGGTTCGACACGCTTCCCTGGCAGCCCTTCGTGTCCCTGAACCACCGCTACCTTTCCGAAGCCCCGGTGGATTTTGCCGGCAGCCTGGAAAAGGGCGACTACCATATCTTCGACCTCAATGCTTCCTTCGACGTGTCGAGCAATGTCCAGCTCAGCCTGTTCGCAAAGAACCTTCTTGATGAATATGGAATCCTGAATGCGCCCTTTGCCTTTGCGGGTTCGGTAACCCGGCCACGCAGCATCGGGATGTCTCTTCGGTACAATTTCAACTGACCGGATCATCACCCAAGACAGAGCGGCGGACGTTTCCTCCCACGTCCGCCGCTTCTTTTTTGTCCGGCGTTTCTAGTCAAATGTCCTGATGAAAGCAGCGACATTGTCTCCCAGCGCCGCCACATTATAACCGCCCTCCATGACAATAGCGGTCGGCAGGCACAGGCCGGCAATGGCCTGGCTGAGGGTGGCGAAATCCTTGTGCAGTATCCTGAAGTTCGAGATCGGATCATCTTCAAAAGTGTCGGCGCCAAAAGACAGCACCAGGAAATCTGCGCCCCAGTTGGAAATCGCCTCCAGCGCAATGCCCAGCGTTTTCAGATAAGCGTCTATCTCTGTTCCATGCGGTAATGGCAGATTCAGATTGCTGCCTCCAGCGCCCCATTCATCTGCATGCCCCCAATAAAATGGATAGTCTGTTTGCGGGTTGGCGTGGATCGACACAAACAGCACGTCGGGATCTTCATAGAAGATGTCCTGCGTTCCGTTTCCGTGATGATAGTCGATATCGAGGATCGCGACCCGCTTGCGGCCAAGCTGTTGAGCGTGGCGGGCCGCGATCGCAGCATTGTTCAGATAGCAGTACCCGCCCATATAATCACGGCCGGCATGGTGACCTGGCGGCCGGCAGAGCGCAAAGGCACTCCTGGCGCCAGTTTCCTGGACATGGGCCACGGCCGCCACGGCAGACTGCGCAGACCAGTAGGCGGCGCTCCAGGTATCCGCCGTAATCGGGGTCGACGCATCGAAACTGAACTGGCCCATTTTGGCATCGATGCGGACGAGATCCGCGATCCGCCGGCGGACGACCGGAAAGGTATAGCCGATCGCATCCCCTGTCCTTCCGGCGGCGAGCCATTGGCTGTGCGCGGTCTGCAGAAACTCCAGGTACCCCGCATCGTGCACGGCGAGCAATGGCTCCATACCATGATCGGCCGGTGCCTCAAGCGCCGGGAACTGGCCGGCAATGTGTTTCACACGATCAGGCTTTTCATTGTAGGGAACCCATTCTCCATTGTGGAGTTCGCGCAGGGGTGCATGAAGGGTCTGGCGGGGGTCGAAATAGACGATCAAGGCGCACTCCTGCATCGTGATGGGGACAAGCAGAAGAGGTTAGCCGAGACCAAGGCTGGCCGCCATGACGAGACAGGCCAAAACTTCACTGGAAAGGGCACGCCCCGGGCCAGACTCCATCCGCCTTGCCCTTAGGCGTCAACCGGGCTGGGCGAGATTTCTGCCACGGTCAGGAAGTGAATGCTGAAACGGTGGTTTTTATCGGTCCAGACCGCCTGCGGACTGAACCCTGCGGCTTCGGCAAGCGCCTGGAACCCTTCAACATCGTATTTGTGCGATGATTCTACATGTATCCTTTCACCGCAGTCAAAATCGAATGCCTGCCCGCATACCGTCACCGTCTGCCGGCACCGGCTGACCAAATGGATATCGATGGCGAAGGTGGACGGATTATAGTGTGCCTCGTGCCGGAAGGCTGATAGCTGGAAATCACCATCCAGTTCGCGGTTGATGCGCCGCAGAAGGTTCAGGGTGAATGCGGCGGTCACGCCCGCCCGGTCATCATAGGCGGCCTCAAGCTCTGCCACGGGCTTGATGAGGTCGACGCCAACGATCATGGCGCCCCCTGCGCCCAGACAGTCGCGCCAGCCGGCCAGAAAGTGGCGTGCCTGTGGCCGGGTGAAGTTTCCGATGCTCGATCCGGGGAAAAAGCCGGCGATCCTTCCCTGGTCTGGCAGGGGCAGTCTGAATCCGGTTCTGAAATCCGCCCAGACAGCATGTACCGGCAGGCCGGGATAGTCCAACGCAGCCTGCCGCGCCGCCGCGCCCAGCGCCGCCTTAGAGATATCGACGGGTATGTAGGCGGCCGGATCCTCCAGCGCCTCCAGAAGAAGGCGCCCCTTACGGCTTTCTCCCGAACCAAATTCAACCAGACGAACGCTGGGACCGGCAATATCTGCGATCTCCGCTGCCTTGTCTTCCAGAAGGCACAACTCCGTACGCGTAATATAATACTCAGGCTGCCGGCAGATTTGTTCGAACAGGTCTGATCCGGTCTTGTCGTAGAGAAACCGGAACGGCACTGCCTTGTCCGTCCGGCCCAAGCCCTCGAGAACCGCATGGGAAAACAATTCCGGTCCCGGATCACGGTCGTGCCAATGGAAATTGGCAGGGCTTTTCAGATCAGACATCGGAAGCAAGGCGCACCCCCGAAAAAGCCCATCTGGCAGCAGGCGGATAGAAGTTGCGATAAGTGAGCCGCGCATGGCCGGGCGGAGTTACGCAGGCACTCCCCCGAAGCACCATCTGCCCCGACATGAATTTGCCGTTATACTCCCCTGCGGCGCCTTCCAGGGGCCTGAAACCGGGGTATGGGCCATAAGCGCTTGCCGTCCACTGCCAAACGGCGCCGAAAACCTGCTGTGGGCCCGGCCCTGCCGCCGCAGGTTCCGGCATGGGGTGGAGCGAGGTTCCCTTCTCCGGCCACACCTCTCCAGCCGCGCGTTCCCATTCCTGTTCGGTGGGAAGGCGCGCGCCCGCCCAGCGGGCAAAGGCATCTGCCTCATAATAGCTGACATGGCAGACCGGTTCGCGAGGGCGAACTTCCCGCTCGCCGGTGAGCGTAAACTGGGTCCACCGGCCCGGCGCCTGCATGGACCAGTATAGCGGCGCGCGCCAGCCCTCTGCCTGAGCGATGGCCCATCCTTCCGACAGCCAGAATTCGGGGCGCTCATAGCCACCCGCTTCCATGAAGGCGAGCCAGTCGCCGCACGTCACCAGATGCCTTCCTATGCGAAAGGCGTGGGTCCATGCCTTGTGGCGCGGCCGCTCATTGTCAAAAGCGAAACCCTCCTGCGAAGCACCGATATTGACCAGCGCTTCCTTGAATTCGAGCCAGGGCGCCTGCCTGCGCGCCGCCAGCATACAGGCGCCAGATGGATATTCCGGCAGATAGGAGGGACGGCCGGGATTGGAAAAGAGCAGATGCTTGATATCCATCAGGATAAGCTCCTGATGCTGCTGTTCATGCTGAATTCCCAGCTTCAGCAGCGGCGCGGCGGCATTCCATTCAGGGTCACTTGCGACATCAAGGAAGCCGCAAATCGCGGCATCGACCTCGCGGCGATAGGCCCTGACCTCATCCAGCGACGGCCGTGTTATGAGCCCGCGCCGGGCCCGGGGATGTTGTGCTCCGATCGTGTCGTAATAGGAATTGAATATATGGTTCAGTTGAGGGCCGGCAACGGGCGAAGAAAACCGCGAAAGGAGAAAGATATCGAAGAACCAGCTCGTATGTCCCAGATGCCACTTGGCGGGACTGGCATCTGGCATCGACTGAACTTGCTGATCTTCGGCGCTCAAGGGCGCAGTAATCTTCAGCGTAGCCGCACGCGTCTCAAGAAAGGCTGACCGCAATTCTTCCCTGCCCGTACCGGGCCGGGCCACCGACAGTTCGCCATGGGCCATCTGCATGTATTCCTCACTTTGCCTGGCGTTTACTCTGCCCAACGCCGCGCTTACTGAATTGTTCCGTAGCGACAGTCGTGGAATTTTCCTCTGTCTACTGACATATTGAAGAAAGACGGCCCTCCGCTCAAACTTGCGCTGACCCGTAAAATTTCGCACCCCGCCGGAACCGATACAGGTTTCGTGCGCTGGTGTCAGAGCATGTAGAAAGACCGCCCACCGGACCTGCGGTTCGCTACCGAGGTGCGGACGTGGATTTTCGGCCATGCTGCCGCGAGCGACGGCGGCATTCATGGGAGACTGAGCGATGGCAGCAGGGGCCGCTACCGAACGCCGTGCCTGGCACCAGGCCTATCTCTTCTTTTCGACACTTGCGGGGATGCTGGGCCTCGCCATGGCAGGGCTCGGTCTCTGGCTCGCCGTGCTTGGGGGCACGCTCTATTATCTTCTGGCGGGTCTGGTCCTGCTCGCCGCGACAGTCTTCAGCTGGCGTGGAGAGCATCGCATATCCCTTCTCCTTTACGCGGCCGGGTTTGCTGGAACCGTGGTCTGGTCTTTGATGGAAATCGCCGGAAAGGGCTGGTTACCAGCCTGGGGCATCGATCTGGCGGGACGCATCGGCCTTCTGGGTGGTCTGATCGCTGCTGTCGCCCTCAGCTACCTCATGTGGCGCGTACCTCCCGGCGAGCCGCTTCGCCAGTTTGGCCTCTTTTCCCTGCTTGGCGCAGCCGTGGCGGTGGCCGCACTTATGTTGATTTATTGGGAACGGGTGGAAGCGGCCGGCCCCGCGCGCCAGTTGGCCGTCGCGGACGGATCCTCCGGAAATTCACAGGCGGAGGCCGGGGCAGACTGGCGTGCTTATGGCGGCACAGCCGGCGGCCGGCGCTACTCGTCCCTGAACCAGATCTCCGTGACGAATGTGGCCGGGCTTGAAGAGGCATGGACCTTCCAGACAGGCGACCTCAATCCGAATGAAGGCCGTGTGTTCTATTCCTCTCAGAATACGCCGATCAAGGCCGAGGATTTTCTTTATATCTGTACACCAACAAACAAGGTCTTTGCTCTTGATCCGGGATCGGGCGAAGTGCGCTGGAGTTATGATCCCGGGGTTCCGCACACGTCCATGGAATCCCTTTTTTCAGCGGCCTGCCGCGCCGTTGCGTATCATGATGATGGCGAGCCGGCAGGCCGGCCCGAGGCAATCGACCACATGCCGGCGGTGGAAGGCGCCATCGGCGCCGTGCCCCGCGGCGGAAGCCAATGCCACCGGCGCATTTACGTCTCCACCGCCGACGGCCGCCTCATCGCGCTCGACGCTGTCGGAGGGTTCCTCTGCGAGGATTTTGGCGAGGGCGGAACAGTAGATATGACAGCGGGGATGGGCCTGCGCGCGCCTGGCTTTGCGTCCAATACATCGGGGGCAACGGTCGCTGGCGGGCTTCTGATCCTTGGCCAGCAGGTCAGCGATAATCAGCGGCGCGACGCCCCCTCGGGCGTGGTGCGCGCCTATGATGCCCGCACCGGAGAGCTTCGCTGGGCGTGGGACGCCCTGCGCCCCGATCCGCAGGCGCTGCTCGCCCCCGGCGAAATTTATCCGCGCGGCACACCGAACGTCTGGAACGTCATTTCAGCAGACGAATCCCTAGGGCTCGCCTTTCTAGCCACCGGTAACGCAGCGGCTGACCAGTGGGGCGGCAACCGCCTGGCAGAAGAAGACCGTGTCACGGATGCCGTCATCGCCGTCGATCTGGAAACAGGTGCCGAACGGTGGGTCTACTCAACGATTACACACGATCTGTGGGACTATGATCTGGGCGCCCAGCCGGTTCTCGTGGACGTGACCATTGAAGGGGTAGCGCGCCGGGCGATCCTGCAGGCGAGCAAAACAGGCAACCTGTTCCTGCTTGATGCTCTCACGGGGGAGCCATTGCGGCCTGTCGAGTCCCGGCCAACGCCCCAGGGCCCGCCCCCTGGCGACTGGGTCGCGCCAACCCAGCCCCAATCTGTCTTTTTCCCCAATATCGGAGGCGTTCCCGGGCGCGATCCCGAGCAGATTGATGCGCGGCACGCTTTCGGCCTCACACCGGTCGACGCCGCGCTGTGCCGGATCAGCTTTCACCGCCACCGCTATGAAGGGATGTTCACGCCGCCCACGCCCGAGGGCGAAGGCATGCTGCTCTTTCCCGGCACGGTGGGCGGACTCAACTGGGGCGGTGTGGGCTACGACCCTGACCGCCGGCTGATCATCGCCAATAATTCCCGCCTGCCAAATCGCGTTGTGCTCCATCCCCGCGATGAGGTCAGCGATCTGCCCGTGGGATCGGGGGGCGCCCGTCCCGACCAAGCCATTGCTCCCCATGCCGGCACGCCATTCGGTGTTACCCGGCCTATATGGTGGTCGCCACTGAAGGTCCCCTGCATCTCGCCGCCCTGGGGCTACATAACTGCAATCAGCCTTGATACAGGTGAAATTGTCTGGACACGGCCTTTGGGAACGGGCTTTGATACCGGACCGCTGGGCATACCCACCTTCCTCAAGATCCCCACAGGCACGCCAAATCTTGGCGGGCCGCTTGTCACCGCTGGCGGGCTGACCTTCATCGGAGCTGCGCAGGATAACTTCTTGCGGGCATTTGAAACGGAAACCGGCAAGCTCGTCTGGGAAGCGCGCCTGCCCGCAGGACCGCAGGCGGGCCCCATGACCTATGAGCATGAGGGCCGCCAGTACGTCGCGGTTTCGGCCACCGGCCATGCGCGGTTTGAGACGACGCCTGGCGACTATCTCAAGGTATACGCGCTTCCGGACGCCCGGTAGCTGACACCTTCAAGGGAGAGCGCTTAGCAGAAATTCAGAGCTTGTCTTCGCTAGGCGGCAGGATTGAAGAGCGCACGTCTCGCAAGATCGTCCGGATTTCTGCCGTGTAGCCAGCGGCGGCGGCAAAGGCATCCACCGGAACAGCGCCAGGATCCTCCTGCGCATCCTGAGGCGGAAACGGCTCCCACAGCTCGGCAACCAGCCGCGCGACCTTGTCCGCCGGCAGTTCCTTTACCAGCCACATCAGCAGCCGGCGCTGGGCAGTGAGCCGCGCTTCCAATTCTTCCAAACCAATCGGTTTCATCGTCCGCGCTCCATTTCTTTGCGGCGCTATTGATCAGGCAGCCCATCGGCGAAAGTCGCCTGACGCGCTCCGCCTGCTGCATGAGGCAAGCCGGCAAAATCTGGCAACACCTCATAATCTATGGGCTTATAGCGGAAATTGTTGGATTGCCCGGCGGAGCAACTGGTCAGCCCGACAATCATATCCATCCGGGCCCGGAAGACAATGGAGTTGCCCGGCCGGCTCAGCGGCGGCAGCACCTTGATCTCTCCACTGTCTCCGTCTACGGCAACATTCATGAAGCAGTTGAAGGCAATGGGAATCCGGTCCGGCGAAATGCCCCAGGGCTTCAGAACACGCTCCAGATTTTCCTGGCATCCGCCGGACGGAGACTCCTCACCATAGATAATGCGGAAGGTGTCTTTTGAGCATGGGGTCAGCGTGAAATCGTGCCGGCCGACCTCATCGGCGACGATATCAAACATCTCGCGGCTTCTGTTTGAATAGAGGCGGTCGCCGGTAGTGAGATAAAGCCGGCTGGCATAATCCAGCGATCTGCCGGAAGATAAAAACTCCCCGGTATCGGCGGCGGCAAATGCCACCATGTCGCTGACCTGTTCCCCTTCCGGGTCGGTCACTTTCAGATATTGCCCCGCCTTGATCAAAAAGGCGGCGCCGGATTTTGGGGGAATGCGCTGCATGGTCTATACCTTTGGTTTGAAGGGGCAGGTCCAGTCATCTCCAACAAGACGCCCGGAATATTGGCGAGCCTCGGAAAGCTCCCCGAAGTCAGTCAGCATCGGATTCACAGACCCTGCACTGGCTTTCTCGCGCTCCCGGATAATGGTTTTCATCTGATCAAAGCGTCCATCCGCCCTCAGACGATCAAACTGGTCGTGGGAATTAAACACCAGGGCGGGATGGCTGAACCGGCGGGCCGGCCGGGAGGCGCCGGGATGAAGACCGATCACGAAAAACGCCTCGCCACACACACTAACGGAGAAATGGGGCGAAGAGGGATCCGGTGAGGTTCCCGCCGCCCAAGGCGCTCCGGTGACAGCGTCCAGATTGTGCAGACACTGCAACCGGTTCCAGAGCGCTCTTTCGAAGGCGGCCTCGGACAATTTGTCCGGCCCTCTGAAGATTGCAGTGAAGGACTGTACAACCGGGCCGGTTTTGTCGAGCTTGCGAATGAAGCCGAGCAGATCTTCCCGCAACTCCACATCATCCGCCGGAGTAGTGATGTCTTCATAAAGGCCCACAACAAGCTCGTTCCGGGCCAGCGCGGATTTGGCGCCGACACAGGGAAAGCTGTCGGACCGGATGAATTCTGTAAGTTCGTCTTTATACTCATTTGTGTCCGAAAGGGTTATCATGGCAAACCTGATCTGACTTTTACACCGGGTGCACAAAAACGCTGCAGTCCCAAAGAGGTTCCTGATGCTTATCAGACCAGACGATCCTTATCCTGATGAAATTAGACTAACATTGAGGGTGGGATGGAACCATTCCCCCAAGAGTTCGTTCATTCTAAATGTTCAGCGCGCCCTTCAGTACGAAGGCGTCGCAAAATCAACTCAATCGGGATCCTGCTCGGGATCGGATCGGCGCTTCGGCCCTGAACTTTCTTCGCCCTGATCGGTAAGCGTGGGAAATTCTCCCTGGTTTTCGAGCGCCTCAATGGGCTCAGCTTCGGGCTCACTCAGGGATTGAGACAACGGAATGGTCCCGGCATGGGGAGCTTGCTCAATTGCCACGAGCTGAGCGGCCTCTTCTTCAAAAGCCTCTGCGCCAGCGGCAGGCCGGCCAGCCTCTTCCCAAAGGTGCCAGGCCCTCTCGCGTATCTTTGCGCTTCGCTGTTGGGAACTTTGGGGCTTGGACATTGAGTCTCTCCTTCATGAGCCCCCTTGCACCCAAACTCCTGGTTCACCGGCGGGTTCCAGGGCTACGGATATATGTGCTTATTCGCTCTGGCTTTTGCGGGCGCGGATCGACTTGCTCGGCTCGATATCGCGGCTAGGATAGAGGATCACACGGTCACCCTCGGAAAGACCGGACGCCACAACGGCGTAACGCGTATCCTGAGGCCCGATAGCGACCGGGGTGAGCACAGCTTTGCCATTCTCCTCGCGGAAGACGGCCCAGCCGCTGCCCTGCCGCACAAGCGCGGCGACCGGCACGCGCAGCTCATCCCTGCCCGACCAGACAAGGGCGAACACCTCCATCCGGTAGCCATGGCCCAGACGCTGAACCTGCGGATCGGCGTCAGTGTTGGAAAAATCGATGATCACGTTGACGCGCTGCTCTTCAATGCCGAGGGCCGATACCTTGCGGAAGCCAAACGGCTCCACCATCCGTACACGCCCCTCCAGAGGCGCCTCTCCGCCCCAGGCTTCGATACGCACAGGCGCGCCGGGAGCAATGCGCACGGCGTCGTCGGACAAATATTCGGCGACAATCTCAAGGCTGGCCGGGTCACCGATCTCCAGGATAGGCGCGCCTGCGGCGATGACCGCTTCACTTTCCTGCATGACCCGCAGCACCCTTCCCGTGACCGGCGCGCGGATGTCGATGACGTCGGCTGCTCGCTGCCCGTTGCGGGGCGGGGTGAGCCGCAACGCGGCGCCACTTCTCTCCGCCGCCGCACGGGTAACGCCGGCCGCCGCCGCATTGCGCCTGGTCTGCGACGCCTCCAGTTCGGCGCGCGCCCGGTCGAGCGCCGCCTGGGAAGAAATACCCCGGGCGAAAAGTGTTTCTGCGCGTTCTGCTTCCCGCCGGGCAAGATCGAGCGCAGCTTCGGCTTCTGCCAAACCGGCTTCGGCCGCGCTGTAGGCCGCAGTCGATGCCCTGAGGGCGGCTTCTGCTTCGCTCCGGCTGCGCGGGTCGAGCAATGCAGCCTCTCCTGGCAGGAGGACAGCAACAACTGCCCCGGCCTGCACGGTTTCGCCCACAGGATTTCCGATCCGGAGGAGGCGTCCGGCCTGGGGCGCGGAGACAAGATAGATATCGCGAACCCGCGTGCGCCCTTCCTCCCGAACCTCGACATTGATCTCACCGCGCGAGATGTCGCTGAGCTGAACCTCCAGCGCGCGGGGCATGAAGGCAGAGACGAGCAGCAAGGCCAGAATGATCGCGGCACCGGCCCACAGATAATGCCGGAACACAAGTTGCGGGAGGCGGAAGGGCATTGGTGTCTCCATCACTGAAGGCCCTTGAGGGCTTCGACGAGGTCCAGCCGGTCGATCTGATGACGCACGAGCAGGCTCGACAGGGCCGCCGCGCCCAGGATGATGAGCGTGGCAAAAGCGTAGGTCGCGGGGTTGATGACGAAAGGCAGGCGGAACAGGTCCGAGGCCATGGCGTGTGAGAAATACACCGACAATCCTGCCCCGGCGATCAGGCCCAAGGGAATGGCCGCAAGGGTCAGCAGCGCCACTTCGCCCAGCAGGATGTAGGAGACGGCGCCGCGCGAGAAACCCAGCACGCGCAAGGACGCCAGTTCCCGCTGACGCTCAATGAAGCTGATCCGCACAGTATTGTAGACGACGCCCAGCGCAATGACGGCAGCGAAGATAACAAACACGCCGAGTGACACGCCGAGATTTTCGTCCATCAAGTCTGACAAACGGTCCCGCGCCTTATTCTGAAGGGTTACGCCGGTGACGAGCGGCGCGTCGCGAAGCTTGTTGTGGACTGCGGTTTCCTGTTCCGGATCCAGGCGAAGATAGAGCCCGGAGGCTAGCTGGCTTTCGCCCACAAGCCGGGCCAGATCGCCAGCTTCCATCTGGGCGCCTGACCCGAAATAGGTCTCCGCGATCGCAGAAACCGGCAGGGTCCGAACCGGGCGGCGCCCTTCCAGGACACTGATCCGAACCTCTTCGCCTGCCGATATGGAGAGGCGCGCGGCCAGATCAGACGAGAGGACAAGGCCGCCCGGCGGCGGTGTGACGGGGCGCCCCTGGCCGTCCAGAAGACGGGAGAGTTCAGCGCCCTCCACCACGCCCATAATCACAACCCGTTCGCTGCGCTGGGCGGCTTCCAGCTTGACCGGCACGGCCCTGAACGCCTCTGCCAGGGTCACCCCGGGGATACGGGCCACCTCCCGTTCCGCGCGGGCGTCCCGGGCTTCATTGAAGGTAACGGCGGCGTCGTAACGGTTGGCCTCGGCGAAATGGGCCGAGATCATATAGTGCATGGCATCGGTCATGGTCATGACCGAAATCAGCAGCGCCAGCGAAGCGGTAACGCCGCTGACCGTCAGCGCGGCCCGGCCCGGCCAGCGCACGATCTGGCGCAGAATCATCCGGGTTTGCTGATCGATGAAGTCAGACTTTGTGATCAAGGTCCCGGCGCCGCGCGAAAAATCCGGTGGCGGGGGCGGGTTCATGGCCTCAGCGGGATTCAGCCGGGCGACACGGCGGACAGCGACGAGCCCGCCACCAATCACGGCGACCGCGGACACCGCGCAGACAATCACATAATCTGTCAGGCTGGCCCGGAAGATGAGATACGGAAAATCATAATAGCGGATATACATCGCGGTCAGCCGGTGACCAAACCAGGCGCCGAGCAGAATTCCCATCAGCGCCCCGATGCCGCCTATAATCATCAGCAGGCGGAAATAGTGCATCGTGACCTCAAGGTCACTGTAACCATATGCCTTCAGAAGCCCGATTGCGGGCCGCTGTATCTGAACCAGGCGAGAGACGACCACATAGACAAGGAAGGCGGCAACGGCGAGAAATACGGGCGGCACAACCCGCCCCAGTGTTCGCAGCTGGTCGATCTCGCTGGAGACGAATGCATCAGAAACCTGATCCTTGCGCCCATAGGCGCCCAGACCTCCATAGGGCGCAAGCAGCCGGTCCATCTCGGCAATCGCCGGAGCTTCCTGCGCAAGATCGCGCAGACGGAAAACGGCCTCAGTAAAGCTGCCACGGCGGTCCGTAAGCTGGGCCAGAGGAAGATGGCTCATCCAGAGCACGCCGAACTCGGCTTCATCCGGCACAAGCTGGCCCGGCGCGATGCTGTAGACATGTTCTGCCGACAGAACAAAGCCGGTGATCGTCAGACGAAACTTCGATCCTTGCACGATCACATCCAGACTGTCGCCTGGCGACAAACCGTTCGCGAGCGCAAACCCCTTCAGCACCGCCGCCTCGTCGCGGCGATGGGGATCCGGCAGCCGGCCGAGCTCCAGATACAACCTGTTGACCGACGCTTCCCGGCCTTCCGGCAGAGAGATCAACTCTCCGGCAGCGAAACCGCTCTTGCCTGGCACCTCAATTCGCGCCGGCATGCGGATGCGGGCTTCAACCGCCTGGACCCCATCAATGGCGGCAAGGGCCGGGGCAATACGATCCGGGGCACGCACAACCGGCGCCCAGATATCCGCCATCAGCGATTGCTCGTAATAGACGCGCCGGGTTTCCTGCAGAGAGGTCATCAGGCCCGCTGACAGGAGCTGAATCGACACACCGCCGGCAATTACAAACGCAATCGCAAGCACCTGCATGCGGATGTTCCACAGGTCGCGCAGCAGCTTGCGATCAAGAATGCCAAGCCAGGCGGGCAGATGAACGAAGCTCACCAGGAAATCTCACCAGGCTCGATCCGCGTCCGGTTCTCTCTCACCTCCCGGACCAATCCGTCAGAGAACTCGATCACCCTATGCGCCATTGCCGCGATACCGGCATTGTGTGTGATCAGCAGCGTCGTGGCATTTAGATTTTCGTTCACCGTCTTGAGCGCTTCGAGCACGCGCACACCCGTCCGGGAGTCGAGCGCGCCCGTCGGTTCATCGCACAGCAGCACATTCGGCTGTTTGGCCACCGCCCGCGCGATGGCAACTCGCTGCTGTTCACCGCCCGAAAGCTGGGCTGGAAAATGGTTCGCCCTCTCTTCCAGCCCCACGAGCGCGAGCGCTTCGTGGGGCGGCATAGGATTCTCCGCGATTTCCGTTACCAGCGCCACATTTTCCCAGGCCGTCAGGCTCGGCATCAGATTGTAGAACTGGAACACGAAACCGACATGACGGCGCCTGTAATCCGTCAGCGCACGATCCGTCGCTTTTGAAATATCCTGCCCCCGGTAGAGGACCGTCCCCCCTGTCGGGCGGTCGAGGCCACCGATAATATTGAGAAACGTGGACTTCCCGCTGCCCGAAGCACCGAGAACAACGACCAGTTCGCCCTTCGGAAGGTCGAGATCGATTCCGCGGAGAGCATGGACCGCCGCTGCGCCAGCCCCATAGATACGCCGAAGTCCGCGGACCTCGAAACAATTGCCCGCATCAGAAAGGGCGGGGGCGATTGTGTGCGGCATGAAACCCTCGCTCCGGTTTCGGTGGGCGGCCTTTCATCCTGTTCATACTAGGACACAGGCCAGAGCGGCCCTAGGTAATACTCCCTAGGCGGGAAATCCCCCAAGAAAGAAGATAAGCTGTTTTGGCCCCGCGAACCTATGGCCCGGCAGCCTGCTGATGTCCGCCCGCCCGCAATTGGCCCGCGCGCAGCCGGATCTGTTTCTCCGTTTCGATAATTGCAAAGAAGGCTGCGCCCACAGCGATTATCACAGCGCCGTCGAAGAGGGAAACCGGCGCGGTGCCGAAAATCTCCTGCATCGCTGGAATGTAGGTAACGGCAAACTGCGCCGCAGTGACCGTCAGCACCGCGAACCAGACAAACCGAGTGCCCTTTACGGCAGCCCAGGTCAGTGACGTGCCGTATATGTTCCGTATAAAGAACAGATGGAATATCTCGAGCACAACGAGGGTGTTCAGCGCGATGGTACGCGCCACTTCGTTAGAATATCCCCGGTCTACCGCATAGATATACATGCCATAGACTGCCGCCAGGAACAGCATGGACACCAAAACGATATGCCAGACGAGCCCGCCGGTCAGCAGCGGTTCGTTGCGGGGGCGTGGCGGCCGGCTCATGGTGGATTTCTCGGTCGGTTCAAATGCGAGGGCAAGCCCAAGCGTCGTGGCCGTGATCAGGTTTATCCAGAGTATCTGGATCGGCGTCATCGGAAGAGCAAAGCCAAACACCAGCGCGACAAGGATCGTCGCAGCCTCGCCGGCATTGGTCGGCAGGGTCCAGCTGATCACCTTCTTGATATTGTCATAGACGGTGCGGCCTTCCTGAATGCCCGCAACGATGGAGGCGAAATTGTCGTCTGCCAGCACAAGATCGGCTGCCTCTTTGGCCGCTTCCGATCCCTTTCGTCCCATGGCGATGCCTGCATCTGCCCGTTTCAGTGCGGGCGCATCGTTCACGCCGTCGCCGGTCATGGCGACGCTGAGGCCGCGCGCTTGCAAGGCCGTTACGAGACGCAGCTTATGCTCCGGGCTGGTCCGGGCGAAAATGTTGGTGCGCTCGATCAACTCCTGCAGCTGAGCATCGCTGATCATGTCGAGATCAGCGCCGGTCAGCACCGTGTCCGGATTCAGCAAGCCGATCTGGCGTCCGATCGCGGCCGCTGTGCCAGCATGGTCGCCGGTGATCATCTTCACCGCGATGCCCGCCTTGTGACAGGAAGCAACCGCTTCAATCGCTTCGGCCCGCGGAGGATCAATCAGGCCCACCAGTCCGAGAAGAACGAGGCTTTCTCCCAGAACTGCGGGGGCAAAAACATCCGGCGCCGTATCGAGCCGCCGTTCTGCCAGCGCCAGCACCCGCATCCCCTGACCGGCTATGTCGCTGCCCACCTGTTGCCAGAACCTGGCATCGACCGGCTCAGCTGTTCCATCGGCAGCACGCTGATGGGTGGCCATCTCGACAATTCGTTCGGGCGCGCCCTTGACGCAGATCAGGGCGCCGCCGCCGTCTGCCCGGTGAAGCGTTGCCATGTAACGTGTGGCAGAATCGAAAGGTATCTCGGCAATACGCGGCAAGATGGCCTCGGCAGCAGCCCGGTCAACCCCAAGCTTTCCGGCAAGCGCGATCAACGCGCCCTCCATCGGATCCCCCTCCACCTGCCAGTCGCCCTCCACCTCGACAAGGCTGGCGTCGTTACAGAGGGCAGCAACCCTGGAGAGAGCCTCCAGTGTGGACGGATCACCCCCCTCGACCTCGCCGCGCGGCGCGTAGCCTTCTCCGCCGATTTTCCAGGCGCCTGCAGAAGTGACGACAGCGCTGACCACCATTTCGTTCCGGGTCAGAGTGCCCGTCTTGTCCGTGCAGATGACCGAGACCGAGCCGACCGTCTCGATCGCGGGCAGCCGCCGGACAATCGCATTTCGCCGCGCCATTGCCTGCACGCCAACCGCCAGCGTGATCGTCAGCACTGCCGGCAAGCCTTCAGGAATGGCGGCCACTGCAAGGCTGACCACCGCCATGAACACGTCGATAAACGCGAAGTGATCGACGAAGTATCCAAAGATGAGCAGTACCAGCGATATCAGCAGGATCATGACCGTCAGCCAGCGCGCGAAACCGGCAATCTGAATCATCAGCGGGGTGCTCAGCGTCTGCACATCGCCCAGCAACCCGCTTATCCGTCCGATCTCGGTATTCTTTCCGGTTGCCGTGACGACGCCGCGCGCTGTGCCGGAGGCAACAAGCGTTCCACTGAACAGCATGGACTTCCGGTCGCCCAGCGGCACATCGGCAGCCACCGGCTCGATCTGCTTGCTCACCGGCAGAGATTCCCCGGTGAGAATCGCTTCCTGAACCTGAAGGTTGTTCGCTTGAATCACGCGCAGGTCAGCGGGCACCTTGTCGCCCGCTTCCAGCAATACAATGTCGCCCGGCACCAGCGCTTCGCCTTCCACCGTCAGCCTGTGCCCGCCGCGCAATACCGAAGCATGAGGCGAGAGCATGTTGCGGATCGCCGCCATCGCCTGTTCGGCGCGCCCTTCCTGAATGTAGCCGATCAGGGCGTTGACGATCACTACGGCAAGGATAACCGCCGTATCGATCCAATGCTGGAGCAGCGCCGTCACCAGTCCGGCGCCGATGAGGACATAGATCAGCACATTGTGGAAATGAGAAAGAAACCGGAGCACGGGATGGCGCCCTTTTGGAGCGGGCAACCGGTTCGGGCCGTACTTCTCCAGGCGGAGGGCGGCTTCACCACCCGTTAGTCCCAGGACGGCATCGCCTTTTAAAGCTGCAAGGCTCTCTGAGGCAGGGGCGGCGTGATGCGCGGCTGCGCCAACGGTCTGTTCCAAGGACTGGCCGGTCATGGGGGCCTCCAAATTGCCTGCTATGCGTAAGCACGGGCCGCAATCTGTTCCCTTAGAACCGTAGCGAAATTGGCCCTTCGCGTCTTACGCTCTGCATGTGTCGCCATTATTCATGCCGCCCTAGGGAGACCCCCGCAAGTTCGGCTTTTACGTATTCGTTCCAGCCGGAAGCTGGCCGGCAATCACAGAACGGTTTTCGATGCAGACGCGGCCCAACTTCCGCAGACGCACAAATCCAGGTCTCGCCTCTCTGCCGAGCCGCGCATGGCTTGAAGGCAGTTAGGTAGTTCTCCTGATGGGAAAACTGCGAAGCTGCTTCCAATAATTAACCATAAGGCGGAGACACAGGCGGACCAGAAGATGGGCGTGGGGGAAAATCAATCGAGCAATCCCAAGGGATGGGCAGTTGCCATGCTTCTTGCGTTTTCCGCTGTCGGCTGTGCATCAATGCCCGCTCCTTCAGAAACTGGCTTTGACCATTGGTCGGGCCTACAAGACTGTTTTCGCCGAGATGTGCAGCCGCAGCCTGGCACTGCAGAGCGCATGGCGCTGACCTGTTCCGGAAATCAGGCAGCAGCGGACCCCCGCAAAAGCGGCATTGATCGCGCGAGCGCCTATTTTAATGCGGCCTTGGCTTTCAATTTCCTTGCCGATCAGCAAGCCGATACCCTGGCCTGCGAGACAAGCAGCTGCACCCGTTTTGCCCTCGACCATATCGAGCGGTCTTTCATTCATCAGGAGGCACTCCCGCTTCCGGCTGCCAGCATGGCCGTTGCCGGGGCAGATCGGCGTTTTGATATCCGGCGCCGCCTGGTGCGCGCCGCGGCGCTGAAGGGGGCGTCGAAAATGGAGGCCCCGGCCTGTGGCACGCCGGAAGCGTGCCTCCTGGCCGCGAATGAAGCGCTCGGATCATACAACTGGGAGGGGATGGCCGCCTCAGAGGATGGTGTTGTTTCCGCGCTCGCCTGCCGCGCGCTCAGTCTCCGGTCGCAGGTGAATTTCCTCCGCGGTCCCGCGCAGGAATCCCTGGAGGTGACCGACCTGCGGCACATTGTTCAGCGCTGCCCGGATTTCTCCGCCGCAGCGGTGGAAAGGCTCGCACAGATCGCATTTGGAAGGGCAGAGCAGCTGCGCGCGTCCATGTTGCATTCGGGCGGAACACAACCGGGCAAAGCCGAGGCCATTTCCCTCGGAACGTCCGCCGTGGCGAGCTATACGGATGCTCTGCAATCAGATGAACTAAAACTGCCTGCATATCGTAACATGGGTCTGGTCCATCTTAAGCTGGCCGAACTTGACCGGACCAGCGCCTGCTTTCATTTCGAGGCGGCCATAGACGCCTTTAACACAGCTCAGGCGCTGAGCCAGGCCGGGGGAGGCACAGACCACGCAGCCGATCTTGAGCGTCTGGGCGCGAGCTATCTGAGCCTTGCTGATGCCAGAGAGAAGATCACGCCGCTCGAAGAAGAAACGCTGATCAGCAGCGCCATTCGCGCTCTGGAAACGGCAATCCTGCAGGCGCCGGCATATCAGAGCTGGATCACGCTCGGCGGCGCCTATACGCGCGCCGGCCGTGAAAAAGATGCAGAGGCGGCTTATCGCGCCGCGCTGGCCCTTGCGAGCACGGATAATGGCGAACAAGCGTCTCTGTCACTCGCTCGCCTTCTGGAGAAAGCGGGGAAACCCACCGAGGCACTTGCCGTACTGGAACCTCTGTATACATCCCGAAAGGCTGGACCCGATCTGGAATATACGGTCGGGCGGCTGCGTTTTACCCGGGCAGACCATGCCGGCGTCCTTGATGCGCTTACCCGGGTTATCCCCCGGCTGCAAAGCCCTCTGGACGCCGAAGCGCACTATATGGCCGGTATCTCCGAGTCCATCCTCCGCCGTCCGGGCTGGCAATCCCGTATGCTCACCCACGGGGACGCTGCTGCCCAGTCCAACAGCTTTGCGGTCAAGTATATCCGGCTCGATTGCCTCGCGCACATCCTCGCCGGAGGCAAGGATGTGAGAACAGCCGCGTCACTGCAGCGCTGCCCGTCTGGAACTACTCCCGAAAGATACCTGCTCCGGGGCATGTATTTCCTGAAACAGGCCCAGCTTATGGATGTTTCCGCCTATAATGCGGCATCGCAGGATTATTGGAGAAGCGTTCTTCGTCTTGCCGAGGAATCCTTCCGGGCCGGCCAGCAGGCGGCGAAAGCACAGCCCGGCGCCAGCACCAAGGTCTGGTTCGACGATCTGCAGCGCGAGGTCAATGTCGAAGACATGCTCGCAAGCGGCCTGACCGTTATCAGCCGGTGCCGCCGGGAAGTCACGATCCCAACGGAGTCCGGCACATGGTCCGGACTGGACTCCTTCTTCGGTCACTATGGAGTCCTCAAATGCTCCGCATCTTGATTATCCGGCCCGGCATTTCCTCCTCCCGCCAGAAGCAGTCCATTCGCCCTCTCGCTCTCTTACTGGAAATCTGAACCATGCAGCCGACAAACGACCCTGACCGCACCGAAGGACTCGTCTTCCAGCCTGTGCCGACCCAAGAAGACATGCGCGCCCTTTCCGAAGAAGCCAGCAAGGCCAGAAGCGGCCGGGCGCGCCTGTTTGTTGCCGTCGTCTTCCTTACCGGCGTTGTTGTGGCGGCCGGCTTCGGGATGGCGATGGTCAAGCAGAATGCCGCCGCCGCGGCCGAACAGGCAGAAGTTCAGATCAAAAAGCTGACTGAGCAGATCAAGGCGAAGGACACGCAACTCAATTCGCAAGCCGAAACCATCCGGCAGCAGAAGAAAGAAATCGACAGCTATGCGCCCTTTCAAAGCATCGTGACGCTGCAGCAGCAATCTGACCGGCTCGAAGAAGAGATTGCAGCGCTTCTTGCCCAGCCCAGCCGGGCCGGCGCGCCCAAGCATCTCACCGAACTGCCGGCCCAAGTCGAGTGGCTGGACCAGACGGTCAACGCCCTGCGCGCCCGCCGCGACCGCCTGCAGCAGATAAAGACCCAGATTGAAGCCTGGCCGCCCGCTCCGGTTGCTCCGCGTCCGGACTGATTGCCCACCTCCCTACAGGAAGCCCAAACCATGACAGACCTGATCCAAACCCCTGGCGAACTGTTCATCCCTGTTACAGTCGAGGTGAAGCCCGCTTTCAGCTTGAAGGAACTGGTATCGGAGTTTCCGGACCGTCAGACAGACTGGACCATTCCCGAAGCCTTTCTCTGCCTTGTCCTGTCGGCGGCGCTGGCAGACGGCCGTATGGCGCAGCAGGAATCAGAAGAACTGATGGCCCTTGCGCATCGCTCGCGCGTCCTGCGCAATCTTGATCCCAACGAACTCGCCGCTATCAACCGGACGGCTCTCAAGCGCCGGGCCGACCGTCCGGAATGGCGAGCGGAAGCCTGCCGGGCGCTTCCGCACGACATGCACCTATCGGTCTTTCTGCATTGCCTGGATCTCTGCCTGGCAGACGGTGTCATGGTCCCGGCAGAAGCCGAATATCTTGAAACGCTCCTGGCAAATCTCAGCATCACCCCGGAAGATGCGCGCCAGGCCGCTCACATCCTGTCGGTCAAAAACCGCTACTAGAAGAGATGCGTCGGCGCTGTCCATGGACGGCGCACACTCTGACCGGCTCCCTGCTTTCGGCCTTGGCTGAAGGGAACTTTCTGCGCTCCGGTTGCGCTCTGCGTGCTGCTGCGGGAAGGTGGTCGCATTCAACCGGTACTGGCGGTCACCGCTCAAGGCAGTGAGCCATAGGCGTCAAACCGGCCCGGCCCTGGATGCCGAAGCAGTAGGAAGGGAACACAATGCTGAAAGAAGTTTCTGAATACAAGGGTGACCCCGAAAACGCTTTCTCGGACCTTATTGCCAAAGTGGGACGCCCGGGAATCCGGACCGCGATCGTTCATCCCGTCGATCTCCTGTCCCTTTCGGGCGCCATGGCCGGACGCGAGGCGGGCCTGATCGAACCCGTCCTGATCGGGCCCGCCGTTCGCATCACGCAGGCTGCAAAAGCAGCAGGCATTGACCTTTCGGGGATCGAAACCATCAATACGCCGCACAGCCACGCCGCCGCCGCAGAGGCTGTGAGCCTCGCGGCAGCCGGAAATGTTTCGGCACTGATGAAGGGGGCACTCTCCACCAGTGAACTCATGGGGGCCTGCGTTGCGGCCGGCGCCGGCCTGCGCACCGAGCGGCGGATGAGCCATATCTTTGTCATGGAAACGCCCGCCTGGCCGACATGGCTTCTGATTTCCGATGGCGGCCTCAACATTGCGCCAGACCTCATGACAAAACGCTGGATCGTGCAGAACGCCATCGACCTTGCTCGTGCCATTGGCATCGATCCACCGCGTACGGCCATTCTGTCCGCCACCGAAGTCGTCGATCCGCACATGCCTTCGACGATAGACGCTGCCGCCTTGTGCAAAATGGCAGACCGGGGGCAGATAAGAGGTGGCCCCGTCGATGGACCGCTCGCCTTCGATCTGGCGATCTCGAAAGCATCTGCAGAGGCAAAAGGTCTTGTCTCCCCAGTCGCGGGTGCCGCCGATATCCTGATCGTCCCGACCATCGAGGCGGGCAATATGCTGGCCAAACAACTCGACTATCTCGCAGGCGCGGCGGCAGCCGGACTAGTCCTGGGCGCAAAGGTTCCCATCATCCTCACCAGCCGCTCCGACAGCGCGCAAGAGCGCGCGGCTTCCTGCGCGCTGGCAGCCGCATACCTGCATTGGTCTGAGGCGGCAAAATGAGCGGCGTTCTTATTGCTACGCTGAACTCCGGCTCTTCCAGCATCAAGATTTCCGCTTACAGCTTCAAGGGGAATAACCGGGCCGGCGTGGAGTTGTTGCGCGCCAACCTCTCCGGACTGCCCGCCGCGCCGCAGTTGTCGGCAAAATCGTCAAATCCGGAAACCGCCGAACGATTTCTCGCTGCTGCCGATATCTCGAACCTCGACCAGAAAATTTTGGCGCCGCGCCTGCTGGTGGCAACAGAAGCCGCTCTGGGCGCGCCCGTGCATGCGCTTGGTCACCGGGTCGTTCAGGGCGGGGCCGGCATTGTGGACTCGCGCCGCGCCACGCCGGACATGCTGGATCATCTCGAAACATTGTGCCCGCTTGCGCCGGATCACCAGCCCCACAATCTCAGCGCCGTGCGCGCCGTCGCTGCGAAGCGGCCTGACCTGTTCCAGACGCTATCCTTCGACACAGCCTTCCACAGGATGCAGCCGCGGCTTGCGCAACTCTATGCAATCCCGCGTGCCCTGAGCGAAACGGGCATCATTCGCTACGGCTATCATGGCCTGTCTTACGCCAACATCGCGCGGCGGCTGCCGGACCTTTTTCCCCATCGTCCCCATCGCCGGACACTCGCCCTGCACCTGGGCAGCGGTGCCAGCCTTTGCGCGATATTGGACGGCCGCAGTATAGCCACCTCCATGGGGTTCTCCGCGATCTCCGGCGTGCCCATGAGCACGCGCGCGGGCGACATTGATGCGGGCGCCATCCTTTATCTCCTGAGCGAAAGGCAGATGAGCCCGGAGGACGTCTCGATCATGCTGCGCAAGCAGTCAGGATTACTCGGCGTCTCCGGCGTGTCAGGCGATTTGCGAACGGTCGAAGCGAGCGGGACGCCGGAAGCCGAAGAAGCAATCAGCCTCTTTATCTATCGGATCGTGCGGGAATGCGGCTCCCTGATCGCAGCGCTCGGCGGGCTGGACGCCATCGTTTTCACAGCCGGCATTGGAGAAAATTCACACCGGGTGCGGGCAGGCATTGCCGACGGCCTGTCATGGGCCGGCGTCGTTATCGATCCGGCAGCGAATAGGGCCGGCGCGCCCCTCCTGTCACCTCCAGACGCACCGGTCAGTGTCGCTGTCGTGCCCGCAGATGAGGAATCGGAAATCGCTCTCGGCTGTCTGTCCGTATACGAATCTTCCTGCCCGGGATCGTCAATCTGAAGGCGTCATTGCGGCAACTACGTATAGGTTGACTGGGCCTTTGCACGCATATTGAAAAAGGGGGGCAAACTGGAATCCTGACCTGGAAGAAGGAGTGCATCATCATGGCGCGTGCATCCGCCCAAGCCGAAAACGTCAAGGCCACATCGAAAGCATTTTCCGCTGTCGATCCATTTATGTCAGCATGGCCGATGGCCAGTTCGGGCGCCAGCCCGCCAGCAACCCTGGAAAGTTTCCGCCGGATGAGCGAGATTCAGATGGAAATGACACGGTTCTGGGTCGAACGCGCCCGCAAGAATGCGAGTGCGCTTTCAGCTTTCGTAACCTGCCGCTCGCCGAAGGATTTCCTGGAGATCTGGCGCAATGCCGCCATTGAAGCGGTGACCGATTATGCCGACGAGGCGGCGCGTCTCCTTGACCGCACCCGAAAATAAGCGGCCCCGCGCGCCCTATCGCCTTCTGGCGCAGTCGCATCTCGCAGCCGAGGCACAGTAGCGCGCGGCCACCTCGTGCCTGCGCGGTGTCGCCGATCACCATGCCCGCGTGTGCCGTTTATGGGATCTTCCTTCCTGAATGCGCAGCCCCTACAGGTCAGCCGCAGCGCTTTCGTTCGCGCCGTGCTTCCCTTCGAAGGCTGGTAATCCCCGGACGGCATCCAGGCTATAATCCTCCTCGCGGAAAAGGCGCGGATAATAGAAGGCTCGCAGCTCTGCATGGAAGTTTCGGACAGATTGCTCATACGCCAGCGTTGCGGCGACATCCGTGCCAGCAAGGGATTGCAGTGTCCTCTCCATAAGCGCAGGCGGCGCAAGCCACGAGATCAGCGAGGCAGCGCGGTCGCGCTGGTGGCGACCTTCATCATAATCTCTGGATAGGTCCTCCGCTGTCTGATCACCCACCTGCTGGAAAGCATAATACCACTTCCATTCAAAACCTTGCTCGATCTGGCTGTAGGCAGACCATTCCGGATGCCGCTCCAGAAACGCCTTCATCGTCGCTTCTCGCGGGCGATCCCAGCCATCGTTTACCGACTCGCGCTGAACCATCATGATGTCGGCGCCGGCGGGCACGGGGATCGCGCGCTCGACAAGAACCCGGCCTGACGCCGGAACGAGCACGGCCAGCAGCAGCCAGGCGCCCGCCATCGCGGTAAGAATAGTTGCTGACGGCATCGCCAGCCGGCCAACGAAAGAGGTGAGCAGGCCCCAGAAAGCCAGGTGCAGAAGCACGGCGAGCCCGGCGCCGGCTATGGCCATGCCGCTGGCTTGCTCCAGAACTGCGCCGATAAGGAATGGAATGAGCAAGCACGCCGCCAAGCAAGCGATCCTGACACCGGCCCGCATCCGCCAAGGCGCTGCGTCCCGGCGTGCTGTCGCTGACAGCAGTTCATACCGGCCGGCAGTGCGCTCGGCAGCCCTCAGATCGTATAGCATCAGAATGACAAACAGAGGCGCGAGGAAGGCCGCCACGAACGCAAAGTCCACCCGGCCGATCAGGGCAACGTCCGGATGCTGCGGATCGGCCTCATGGATCTGGCCTTCAAGCGCCAACATGCGGACGCGGTGCTTCCAGGATGCAACGTCGCGCTGACCGAGCGCCGCGAAAGCCAGCTCCGATGGCGGATCATAGGTGAGGTGAAAGGCGTAATATGCCGCCCCGCCCCAGTCCGACTGATCAGCCAGGGAGGCTTCACGGTCGGCCCGGTCAGCCTCCAGCAATCGCTCAATCGTCTGGCGCTGGGCCCGCACTTCAGCAATACCCGTCACGACCGAGAAAGCAGAAATAAGCAAGGCAAGGCTGAGCCAGATCATCGCTGCCCTGTCTTTTGACAGGAACCAGGCTTCGCGAAGAAAAGATGTTTTGAAATTCACGGTCTCAGCCTCCCGGCGGCATAGGCAAGCGCCGCTACCAATCCCGCAAACCAGAGTGCCAGCATGACCAGAAACGGGGTAGCCTGAAGCAGCCGCTCTCCGGCTGGCGCCGGGTGAAAGCGGAACCTATCCAGCACCTGCCAGTTGCCGGCACTTATTCTTGCCCGGTCAAAAGCCTCTACATCGCGATTACGGTTGATATCGTCCGTATAGGACAGATCATGGGCGTGGGCGCGGTTCAGGCCTTGCACAAATTCGTAGCGGATAGTCTCCGCCTCCCTGAGGAAACGGTGATGCGTGCCGAGATCTGTGCCCGACAGTATCCGGGACGCGGAACTGGCGGCGATGAGAGGTGAGGCCCAACCAAACGATCCGATGACCTGCGCCTGAGCCTGCTCCCGCGCCATCTGCGCTTCGGCATATTCATTCAGCAGTCGCGTCAACCGCTCTTCCGAATAGAGCGCCACCATCCCGCGGAAATTCACCGGAAGGTCTTCGATCCGCTCGGCATTATGTTCCGAGAGAAGGTTTGCTCTCAACGTATCGTAAGCCGACGCGCCGGCATCATGGCCATCCCCCACGTCGCGCATGTCGATCGCGAGCGCGAGGTCTGTCTCGATCTTTCCCGGCACCGGTTCCACCATGCCGGCAATATTGACGGCGGCGCGCGGCATTATGATCGCTGCCAACAGCCAGACGGCAAACAGGATGCCGAGGGCCATACCACGTTGATTTACCAGCGCGGACACAAGCAACGCCACCGCGCCCCAGAGACCGAGATAGAGCGCATAGGTGCCCGTCACGACAAGGCCTGAAAGCAAAGCCTCACCCTGCGCGGCAGCGAAGGCTGACAATCCGCAGATGGGCAACAGCATCAGGAGTATGACGCTGCCAAGCGCCGCCGCCTTCCCGGCAATCAGCACGCCGGGGCTGAGCCCTTGCGCGAGGAGCGGCGCGAGCGTTGCGCTTTCGCGCTCGCGCACAATCAGCGAATGGCCGAGCACGATCAGCAGTAGCGGCGCAAAAAGCTGGTAGACCAGCGCCGGTGTCAGATCCGCCAGCCGGCCAAGGGACGCGCCCCCGCGCGCCTCGGCGAACATGGCCGAGTTCTGCCGGTGGCCTTCGAGAAAAATAGACTGGCCGGTCACCCGGTCCACACCGGAGTCGAGAATGGCGAGCGGTCCCGGAATACGGTGAACATAATGGCCGTAATGCACCATCCGGTGGGGATGGCGGTCAGGCTGGGCGAGGAAACGCTCTTCGGCGGCCTGCTGATGCTCCAGCCGCACGTCGCGCTCATGGCTGACCCGGGCTGCCGTGACGAAGCTCGTCACAACAAGCAGCACGGCCATCACGAGCAGCCCGGCAAGGGCGAGCCGGGAGCGAATCCAGAACCGCCATTCGTCGGCGGCAATTGTCAGAATATGCCTCATGCGGCTTGCCGCCCCACGAAGGCGGCATGGACTACCTCGGTATCAATTCGGCCGTTTTCCGGCGCCGTGAAACGGCCAACCAGCTCGCCCTTCCGCAGGAGTGCAATCCGGTGCGCAACCTGACACGCTCCGTATACGTCATGTGTCACCATCAGGACGGATTTGCCCGCCCCGGCCAGACGGCGCACAAGCGCGTGAAATTCATCAATCGCGACAGGATCAAGACCGGAAGTCGGTTCATCCAGGAGCAGGATCGGTGCCTCCCGAAGTAGAGCCAGCGCAATGGCCACTTTCTGGCGCATACCCTTTGAATATTCGCTCAGCCGGTTTGCCCGCGCGGCGGTTTCAAGCGACACGCTGTCCAGCGCTATCTCTATCGCTTCCGCGCTGGACGGCGCGCCGGCGAGCGACAGGAAGTAGCGCAGGTTCTCGCGCGCGCTCAAATGTCCGTAAAGAGCGGCGGCCTCCGGGAGATAGGCTATTGCCGCGCGCGCAGCCGCTACATCATCCTGCACCGCGCGGCCGTTCACACGAACCGTGCCGGCGGCTGGCGCGAGGAAGCCGAGCAATGTGAGAAGCGTGGTCGACTTGCCTGCCCCGTTGCCACCGAGCAAGGCAAAGGCCTCACCGGCGCGGACATCAAACGAGATATCCTGCAGCACGCGCTTTCCGGATCGCTCCACACACAGCTTTTCAGCTTCAAGCACCAACGTCATGACGTTCTCCTTAGAAACGGTAAGCGGCAGAAACCCGGAAGCTGCGCGGCGTACCGGGCTGCACCCAGAGCTGCGAATACGAGTTCGCATACCAGGTCTCGTCCGTCAGATTGTCGACCTCTGCCCGCAAGGTCAGGCTGGGGGTCAGGTCGTATGCCGCGAAAGCGCGCAGCAGCGTATAATCCGGCAGCTCGAAATTTGTGCCAATTTCGCCAAGGCGCTCGCCTACATAAACCAGCCCGCCCCCAAAATTCAGCGGCCGCCCGGCAAGCTCAGCCTCTTGGGTAACCTGAAGACTGAAGGCATGTTCAGGCACGTTTAGAAGCCGCGAACCCGCCTCCACCGGCAAGGCAAAATCCGGATCGAGCACATCATTCTGCAGGGAAGCATCAACATAGGCATATGACATCCAGACCGACAGCGTCTGTGTCAGGCGCCCCTGGAGATCGATCTCCAGCCCCTTGCTCTCGGCCTCGCCGCCCGCAATCGAGAAGCCTGCATTGGCCGGATCGGAAACGAGGATGTTATCCTGTTCGATCTGGAAAACGCTCACCGTCCCGACAAGATCGTCCCCCGCCAGAAGGAACTTGATGCCTCCCTCGATTGATTTGGACTTGTTGGGGTCAAAAGGATTTCCGGCAAAATCAGAACCAGAGAGCGACCGGAAGTTTTCTCCGTACACCGCATAGAGCGAGATTGCGTCGCTCGCACTGTAGACAATACCGAATTGTGGGCTGGTCCGGCTGAAAGATTGTGTGCTGACGCTATTGGAAAGGCGGTTTTCAAGCGTCTGCGAATAATCATCATAGCGCAGGCCCACCCGCACCTCGAGCCGGTCTGTCAGGGCGATCTGGTCCTGGATGAAAACACCCGTGGCCTCCTGCGTCTCGACCCGGTCGGTCAGCGGTCCCGGCACCGGCAGCGGGTACTGACCATAAACCGGATTGAAGATGTTGATGGCCTGGAGCTGCGCGAGCGTCGGATTGGAACTCAAAACCGGAGCACGCGCCCTGCCAAACACCTGATCATTCTCGAACCGGTCGGTATCAACCCCCATCAGCAAGCGGTGGCTGACCGGGCCGGTTGTCACCCGTCCGCTGACTTCGCCCCGGACGACATAATAGTTCGCGTCATAGCTGCGATAGCGCCGCTGGCGGGTCAGGGTTTCGCCATCAACCAGCAGGCGCTGGCGCGCAGCAGTCAGTTCCGGCTCGGTGGAGAAGCCCTCAAGCGCCGTATCCCGCCAGTTCGCCCCCAGCATCACGCTCCAATCATCGCTCAGATCATGCTGCAGCTCCAACTGGTGACCGAGCACATCTGCCTCCAGCGGGCCGTCACCCGGCTCGCCCAGAAAGCGGCTTTCGGGAATGCGCCCCAATTCACCCTCGACGGCGACAACGCCGCGATCAAAAGGGATTTCCTGGCGGCTGTACTCAAGCTCATAGGTCAGCAAGGTGCGATCCGTCAGCCGCAGCGCCACAGACGGGGTCGCGCCGTATTTGAGTGTCTCCACCGTGTCGCGGAAACTGCCGGCGTCCTCATAGAAACCGACGAGCCGGATGGCCGCCATATCAGACAGCGGCGCCGTCCAGTCGCCATCCACACGCCATGTGTCGAAGCTGGCCGCCGAAGCGCGCGCTTGCCCGGCAGTTTCAAAGGTGGGGCGCTTGGTAACCAGGTTCACGGTGCCGCCGGGTTCGCCCCGGCCGAACAGGGCAGCACGCGGCCCCTTGAGCACTTCGACGCTTTCGACGCCCGACAGGTCGCGCGGGCCGCCAAAGCCGCGCCCGGCATTGAACCCATTGACGAGGTAATTGCTGGGCAGGTTCTGGTCACCGATGAAACCGCGCACGGCAAAACTATTCCACAGGCCGCCAAAATTATTCTGCCGCGCGACCGAGGCAGACAGATCCAGCGCCTGAGTGAGATCAATCGCCCCGGCATTGCGCAGCACGTCTTCGCCGATCAGCTGGTCGGCCTGCGGGATCTCCAGTGTGTCGAAATCCCCACGATAGGCCTGGCGGGCCCCCAGAACGACCACCGTCTCCTGGCGCATCGCCTCCTCTTCTGTTTCGGTCTCCGCGAGCGCCGGGGATGCGGCCAGGGCAAAGGAAGAAACCGCCGTCAGAAGCGAGCAGACGGAAAACCTGAACATAGTGAAGAACCCTCAATTCGAGACAAAACCTGGACGGTTGGATGCGAGTATTATGTTATCATATAACGCTCTTACTTCGGTGCCTTGCGCTGTCAATCCAGGCTATGCGCCGAAGGGGCAGATACGCGTCCGGCAGGCACCCCGCCCGCATCTGGCCGTTATTCCTCACCCTTTCGGAGCGCTGACGGGCTGAAGGAAATGGGCCAAGGCAGGAACAATGGGGACGCCGAGGCGTTCTGAGGAGCATCGTTCCTGAACAGGATCGGCTTGATCAACCTATTACTCAGTCAAAGCACGCAGGAGAGGCCCGGCGATGCCAGGAACGGGAAATCTCAAGGCCTTCACCTTGCGCCTCCTCCTTTTCTTCATGGTGCTTGGTTTGGCCATGGCCCTGTGGGTGATCCGCGACGCGATCCTTCTCATCTTCCTCGCGGTCCTGATCGCCACTGCGATTCACGGCATCGCCGATGCCCTCATGCGCCTTTTCCCCCTGCCAAGGCCCGGTGCGGTGGCAGGCGCAGCGCTGATCCTGGTGAGTGGCCTTGGAGGAGTGTTCTGGATTTTCGGATCACAGATCGCCGGCGAGGTGTCCGATGTCTTCAGCCGCCTTCCGGAGGCTTGGACACGCATCAAGGAAATGATGCAGGGTAATACCGTCGGCACCGCCCTGGTTGCGGAGGTCGAAGCGGTTGGTTCAGGCGCGTCGCCAGGCGCCCTTTCAGGTGTTGTCAGCAATGCCGGCGGTTATGCTCTTCCCCTGGCTTCCGGGCTTACTTCGGCCCTTCTGGTGCTCTTTATCGCAGGCTTCCTGACGCGCTCTGCAGCCTCCGTTCGCCGCGGGGTGCTTCTGCTCCTGCCGGCCGGAACGGATGAAAAAGTCGGCGAGGCGCTCGACGCCTCTGCCCGGGCCCTGAAGAAATGGCTGCTGGGCATCACGATCGATATGGTTGTCATCGCCGTGCTGATGGGAATTATTCTATGGGCATTCGGCGTGCCCGCCTTTATCGGCCTGGCCCTGATCGCCGGCCTCTCGCAATTTGTTCCAACTGTCGGCCCACTGATTTCTTCTGTTCCCGGCATCCTCCTCGCCTTCACGGTCAGCCCGATGACAGCGCTGTGGGTGGCGCTGGCCTATGTCGTCGTCTCCCAGCTGGAATCAGCCCTTATTTATCCGCTGATTCAGGAGAAGGCCGCTGCCGTTTCCCCGGCGCTCATCCTGATTTCCATTCTCTGTTTCGGAATGCTGTTCGGTATGCTCGGCGTTCTGCTCGCGACTCCCCTGCTGGTGGTGCTCTCGGTATTCATCGTAAAGCTCTATGTGCAGGACACGCTTGGCAAGCAAGCGTCCTATCCGGGACAGTAACCTCTCATCCGGAGACAGGAAGTTCTCGCCATTCACGAAGCACCTGCGGATCGCAGCAGCGACCGCGGGCGTTATGCTCCTGCGGTGACCGCTCGGTTCAGCTTCTGCGCAGCAGGATCATCTTCTCCTCGGTCATGTCACGCATGGTGTAGGGAATACCTCCGGTGCCGTACCCGGACGTTTTTCGTCCCGCGAAAGGCATCCAGTCAGTCCGGAAGGCAGTGGGATCATTGATCATCACAGCAGAGGCGTCGAGGCGGTTCGCCGCGCGCATCGCAATGTCTATATCCTGGGCAAAAATGCTCGCCTGAAAGGCAGTCGGCAGGGAATTTGACCGCGTGATCGCTTCATCAAGATCAGCATAACGATATACCGCGACCACAGGACCGAACACCTCCTGCGTGGATACTTTTGCCTCTGCGGAAGGGTCGACCAGCACCGCAGCTTCAAGCATGGTCTCCGACAGGCGCCTGCCGCCGGTCGCCAGCATGGCTCCGCCGCTGACGGCCTCGTCAATCCACTGCTCCACACGGTCAGCTTCGCGCGGCAGGATCAATGGTCCGACCTCGGTGTTATCCAGGGAGGGATCGGCGGTGCGCAGTTTTTCGACACGGGCAACCAGCCTTCGCGTAAATTCGCTGGCGATATCGCTGTGCACGAATATGCGCTGCGTCGACACGCAAACCTGCCCGGCATGGTAGTAGCCCCCCTTCACAATAGGCTCGATGACCTTGCCCAGATCGGCGCTGCGGTCGACGATGGCAGGCGCTGCGCCGCCATGCTCAAGGGCAGAACGCGTGCCGGGAGCCAGCTTGCTGTGCAAATACCAGCCGACCTTTGCCGAGCCGATAAAACTGAGGAAGGCGACGCGCTGGTCCGTGGCAAGCCTTTCGGCCAGTTCATTGTCATCCGTGATGAAGGTCTGGCACCAGGGCTCCGGCAAACCCGCCTCGTGAACCAGGGCCACAAAGTCGACACAGGACAAGGGCGTTGTGGCAGCCGGCTTGATGATGACGGGGCAGCCGACCGCGATGGCGGGGGCGACCTGATGGACGATAAGGTTCAGCGGATGATTGAAGGCGGAGATCGCCGCGACGACGCCGATCGGTTCCTTCGTGGTGAAGGCCCATCGGTTTTCCGCCGCCGCCGACAGCCCCATCGGGATTTCACGGCCGGCAAAATTGCGCAATTCGTCGGCCGCGTTATGAACACCGTCGATGGCGCGGCTGGTTTCGATAATGGCATCGGGCAGAGGCTTGCCGCCTTCCCGCGCAATCTGCATGGCGAAGGCGTCGCGCTTACCTTCCATCAACGTCGCCAGCTTGCGGAGCACCGCAATGCGCTGATGAGGCTGGAGCCAGCCGCCGCGATCCTTAAAAACGCGCTCGGCAGCTTGCAGCTTGCGCTCCAATGCGGCCGCATCGTCGGTCTCGACCTCCGCAATCTGCGCGCGGTCGAAGGCTTGATGGACCTTCAGCATTCTTGGTTTCCTTGCATCTTCTGGCTCGTGACGCGACATGCCCTCACCTGCAATCCACGCTAGGGATGCGATTGCGCAACTCGTCAACGAGGACCCGGGTGTTCTCGGAATAGTCGATCGGGACATCGACCAGATGGACCCCGCCGCCGGCGAAAGCGGCTTCGAGCGTTGGCACGAGGTCTTCCACTGCGGTCACCCGCGAACCCTTTGCGCCATAGGCCTGCGCGTAGGTGACGAAATCGGGATTGCCGAAGCTCATGCCGAAATCCGGAAACCCATCGACCGCCTGCTTCCACCGGATCATCCCGTAGGCGCTGTCGTTGAGAATGAGCACGACGAGGTTGAGCCCAAGACGCACCGCGGTCTCCATCTCCTGCGAGTTCATCATGAAACCGCCATCCCCACAGATCGCAATCACGCGGCGATCAGGATGAAGCATGGCCGCCATCATGGCCGAAGGCAGACCCGCGCCCATCGAAGCGAGCGCGTTGTCCAGAAGCAGCGTGTTGGCAACATGGGTGCGGTAGTTGCGCGCAAACCAGATCTTGTACATGCCGTTGTCGAGGCAGACGATCCCGTCTTCCGGCATCACCTTGCGGACATCATGAACGATGCGCTGGGGCGTGACCGGAAAGCGATCCTCCTCGGCGCGGTCGTTGAGGCGCTCCAGTATTTTCAGGCGCAGTTCCAGCATGGCCTCATTGGAGGCGGTCCGCCCTTCGAGCAGTTCACCGAGCGCTTTGGCAGAAGCGCCAATATCGCCGACCACCTCGAAATCGGGATGATAGACCTGTTCAATGACCGCTGGCTGGTAACTGATATGGATGACCTTCGGTCCTCCTGCGCTTTTCATCAGGAAGGGCGGTTTCTCCACCGTGTCGTGACCGATTGCGACGATCAGGTCGGCGCGCTCGACAGCTTCATGCACATAATCGCCCTCCGAGAGCGCCGCTGTACCCATGTAAAGGTTGGAGCCGCCGGTGACGGCCCCTTTGCCCATTTGCGTGTTGAAGAAGGGCAGCCGGGCTCGCCGGACAAAATCCGATAGTGGCTGCACAAGTGAAGGCCGGTTGCCCGCTGCGCCGATCATCACAATCGGGGACCTTGCGGCGATGATCATTTCCGCAGCTTTTTCAAGCGCCGCCAGGGGGGCAATGGCTCGCTCCGCCGTATGGACGGGAATGACCGAAGCATCTTCAGTCTCCTGGGACGCAACATCCTCAGGCAGCTCAAGGTGCACAGGGCCGGGCCGGTCCTCCATCGCAACGCGGAAAGCTTCCCGGACGGTTGCAGGAATACTCGCTGCGCTGACGATCTGGCGGGTCATCTTCGTCAGCGGTTTCATCGAGGCAACAATGTCAACGATCTGGAAACGGGCCTGCTTGGCACTCATCACCGGTTTTTGGCCCGTGATGAGGATCATCGGCATGGCGCCGAGATGAGCATAAGCAGCGCCGGTCGACAGATTAAGTGCGCCGGGACCCAACGTTGCGAGGCAGACCCCGGGCCTTCCCGTCAGCCGCCCATGCGTGGCGGCCATGAAGGCTGCGGCCTGCTCATGCCGGGTCAGCACGAGTTTGATACTGGAGGTTCGTAGCGATTCCAGAAAGTCGAGGTTTTCCTCGCCCGGCACGCCGAAGATGCGCTCCACGCCTTCATTCTCGAGCGCGGCGACAAACAGGTCCGATCCCTTGGGCATTGCTTGAATTCTCCTGCTGTTTGTTTTGAAGGTCCACGAACCCTAATACACGAAAGCGGCAATCGATCCGTTCTGGCCGGTATTATGATGGGGTATTTGCGAAGGCGTGCATAGGGGCGGCCCGTGAAAGCACCGCAATGCTCCCCGACCGGACGTCGCCGGCTGCTGTCCTCAAAGGCGGCAATGCATGGGCCGATCTTCGGGGAAATCGGCCGCATTCAAGCGGGATCTATGTCACCCAGCTTTTCAGAAACGATCATCTTTACACGGCTCACTACACGCAAGCGGCTTCAGAATGATGCCGTGGGCCGTAATCTCGATATCCACATCCATCGTTTCGGCAACAACCTTCGCGAACCCGACCGGATCGTTGGCGGAGTACCACCCCACCACTTCGCGCTGGGCCACCTCGGGGGTCACTTCTATCGCAATGTTATTATACCGATTAAAGGCCGCCGCCGCGGCCTCCAGCGTCTCACCCGTCAGGGCAATCTTTCCTTCGCGCCAGGCAAGTTCCTGGGTCAACTGCTCGCCGTCGAGAGTCGTTATACGCGGTGCCAAATCCCTGAGGTTGACTTCAGCCATGGCTCCCGCCTCGAGCCTCAGCGGATCGCCATTCTTCCGGCCGATTTCGACGATCCCCTCCTGCACCACCACCAGCAGGGAGTGCTCCGTCGGCTTACGCACCACAAACGCCGTGCCGATCGCTTTGACCGTGTAATCATCCGCAGAGACAACAAAGGGCCGCGCTGCATCATGCGCAACTTCAAAAAATCCCTCGCCGGAAATCAGGTGGATACTGCGCTGTCCGTTCCGGAAATCCACATCCGCCTTGCTCGCCGTATTCAGCGTCATGACCGACCCGTCTTCCAGAGGCACACGCCGCACCTCTCCCCGGGCGGTTTGGAATGCCGCGTCATCGGCTGAGGGCGATTGAAGAAACATGAAGGCGAATACAAACGCCGCCGCCAATCCGGCGAGACCTGTCAGCCAAGGAGACTTCGCTCGCGGCGAGCGCGTGGACACCACGTCTGGCGAAATATACCTGTCAACGCTCTCGCAAGGCACCAACAGGGCTTGGGCGCGGACGAGCGCCCCTTGATGACGACTGTTCCCGCTGAGCCAGCGATCAAGCGCCCTCTCTTCGGTCTGGTTTAACGGCCCACGATCAATTCGGGCCGCCCAACGAGCGGCCTCCTCATCGATGTCCCCGTACTTCCCGTCGTTTTCCATTTCTTATTTCGCCAGAATTCAATCTATCAGATGCAGCAGGTGGTTCTATTCCGCTACTCTGATAAAAGTCCATTAGCTTCTTTACACCTCGGGCGAGGTGAGTTTCTACCGTGTTTTCGGATATTCCAAGCTGCTTAGCGATCTCGCGCTGGGAATATCCATGCACTTTCCTCAGCACAAAAACGATGCGGCATTTCTTTGGCATCGAATTAATCGCCTTGGACAGAATACGCATCTCCTGCGTCATTTCCAGAACCCGGTCCGGTGACGGCTCCTGAGAGACAAGATCAAGTTCCTCCAGGGATTCTATGGATTCAATAGACACCACGCGGTTTTGCCGGATCTCCTGAAGGAGAATTGAGTAAGCAGTTCTGAAAACATAGGCCCTCGGGTCGCGTATGTGCTCGACTGAGGCCAGCCGAGTAAGCCTTGCATATGTTTCCTGAATAATATCATCCGCAGTCAAACCGATTCTATCAAGCCGTGCGCGCTTCTGAAGCCAGCTCCGCAATGCCGGTTCATGCGGAATGATACTCCGCGCCAACCAAGCAATAAACTCTCCTGATGGTGTGTGCATGGCCGCCAGCAGTATCCAGAAGACCGCGCCGCGACAAACGATTGGTCAATCCGAAAGACCAAAAAGAGCACCGGTGCAAAAAATATAACAAATTCGCCAAACTTGTGGCGGAAATACAGTCAGAGTGCATCTGTCCCCATGAAAGCTGGAGAAAAGCTCCTCCCTGAAGAGGTGCGCAGGCTTTCCGTATGAGGGGTGAAACGATCAGAACGCGTTGCAGCCAACGGGGACACCGGGGGCGCAGCGGGGATACTGGGTGAACGCACAGGACACTGCAGTCCTGTGAGGCCAACTCCTCTGTGCTTGCCTGCCTCACAAGAGAGATGACGAGCATCAATTGGAGACCGCAATGAAAAAACGAGGCCTGCGCTATACAACCGTATTGGGGATGGGCGTATATCTGTCCACCCTTCTGGTTGCGCATGCGGAAGTCCGGGAGTTCAATCTTCCGGAGGGGGATGCCACCAAAACAATTCCCAGTTTCGCTCGCCAGAGCGGCGTCCAGATTGTTGTTCCCGCTGATCGGCTTCGCGGCAAAAAGACGCGCGAAATCAAAGGGAAGATGGACACCAAGATTGCGCTCGAAAAGCTGCTTGAAGGAACGGACCTGAAAGTCGTTCTAACCGAGGACGGAAAGACATTCAGCCTACGGCAGGATCTTTCCGAATTCCGCTCCCCCGCACAAACGATACAGGTCAGCAGCTTTCAGCTGGCGGATAATGCGCCGCAAGCAGCTCCTTCGGCACCCGCAGCGGAACAAACTCCGGAGATCGTCCCGCAAGCGCCGGTGGAAGACGCTGTGAACACGCTCGACAAGGTCGTGATCGTTGGTTCCCAGATTGCTGGCGCGCGGCCTACCGGGGTTGTGCCCGTCACGGTGATGGGAGAAGACGAGATCGCCTCGCTCGGCATTTCTTCGGGAGAAGACCTTTTCCGCTCACTTCCCATTGCAGGTGATGTATCTTTCAACACCCAGACGCTGAGCGGCGGCAGCCAGGGCGCTGCGCGCGGCGATGTCTCCTCGATCAATTTGCGGGGCCTGGGCTCAAGCTACACGCTCCTCCTGCTCAATGGCCGCCGGACCGTTCCCTACGGATTGACGCAGGGGCGTCAGGAATCCAGCTACAATGCCAACGCAATACCAGTGTTCGGGCTTCAGCGTCTCGAAATCCTGCGGGACGGCGCCGCTGCGCTTTACGGATCAGATGCCATCGCAGGCGTCGTCAACAATGTTCTGCTCTCGAATTATAATGGGCTGAAAGCCCAGGTGCAGTATGGCGGCGCCGAAGGCACAAACCTCCGCCAATTTCAGGCAAACCTTCTCTGGGGGAGCGACTTCGCTGACGGGCGAGGCAACTTCACTACGTATCTGAACTATGGCGGCGACACAAAGCTCTATACATCAGATCAGGAGTTCACTGCATCGCTGGATCTTCGCCCGCTGATCGCAAATACCAGCTTCGCCGGCAACACGGCGTTCGACACCCGGGGAACCTCCTCGCCTTGGGGCGGTTTTCAGGTGTTGGGGGCAAACTCAGCCATCAGAGCGAACGGCGTTGCAATCACCGACTCCGTGGGCAGGTTCCACATACAGCCTGTCACCAACGCAGGGTGCCTGTATCAACTCGGAAATGGTCTGTGCATTGACGATGGCGTGGTGACCGGCGCCGCGGACCGTAACCTGCGGTTCGATTCTGCCGCCGCCATCCCCGGCATGACGGTCACGCCGTCGATTGACCGGATCAATATCTTCAATACCCTCACCTACGAACTCCCCAACAATATGGAAATCTTCGCCGAGGCCGGCATCTACTATGCCAAATCCGAGTCGATGACGACGGCTGTCGGCCCGCTGGCCCACACACCGATCACCATTCCGGCTGACAGCTACTACAACCCCTTCGGACCGGTCGGCTCGCCCAACCGTATCGACGGGCTGGATATTCCCGCTGAAGGCGTGGATATCACGGTACTGAGTTATCTTCTGGCAGATGTCGGCGGGCGTCTTGCTCAGGTGGAGAGCAAACAGCACCGGCTGCTACTGGGGCTGAAAGGTGAAACCGCCGGCTGGAACTGGGAAACTGCGGGTCTCTATTCAGACTCGTCGGCAGAAGACATCGCCACCAATGTTCAAAACTCGCTGTGGCATGCGTCCCTCACCGGAACAACGCCAGCCGCCTACAATCCCTTCAATGGCGGCAATGTCGCCAACCCAAATCTTGCTGACACAACGCTGAGCACAGATCTCAGTTCCTTCCTGATTGATGCCCGCCGGTATGGCCGCGCTTCTTTGGGTCTTGTGGACTTCAAACTTTCCCGCGGGGATATCCTCAATTTGCCCGCCGGCGGTCTTGGCGTTGCGGCCGGCGTCGAAGTTCGTTGGGAAACCTCCGAAGATGACCGCGACTCCACCGGCGATTTCACGACCAATTACTACGACACAGTAACCGGTATTACCTATCCCAGCGATACGCTCGGCGCTTCCGCGGCCTGGGATGTCCGCGGCAACCGCACGGTTTATTCGGCATTCGCCGAACTGGCTGTGCCGATCATCTCGCCGGAAATGAACATCCCCCTGGCTCGCGCGATCGACCTGCAGTTTGCCGGACGGTATGAAGACTATAGCGATGTGGGCAGCGTTGCTAAGCCGAAGGTCGCCGGATCCTGGGATGTGTTTGACGGGCTTCGTCTGAGATCATCCTGGCAGCAAGGCTTTGTTGCGCCAACCCTTCAGCAGCTTGTTCCTGTTGACCGTCCGACCTCGCAGACCCGTCTCGACGATGTGCTCTGCGAAGCGGACCTGCGCGCCGGCCGCATCGCGGCCTGGGGTCTGTGCTCCCAACGTCCGCAGGTGCAGGTGCAGACAACCGGTAACGCGAACCTGAAACCGGAGGAGTCCGAAAGCCTCTCCTACGGATTGGTGATCGACTCGAATTTCATTCCTGAAAAATTCGGCCATTTCACATTCACCTACGACAACTGGAAGATCGATCAGGAAAACAAGGTGGGGGCCCTGAGCGCAGAAAACGCGCTTACACTCGACTACCTTCTGCGCGTCCGCGGATCTTCCAATCCGAACGTCGTGCGCGCGGCGCCCACCCCCGCCGACATTGCCTTTGTTCAGGGCACGGGCCTCGCGCCCATTGGCGAGATTCTCTATGTTGTCACCAGCTATGACAACCTCGATTCCCGGACGATCGAAGGCTATGATATTGGATTGACCTACGAAGCGCCCGAAAGCTTCCTCGGAAGGATCAACGCTTACGCGAATATCAGTGTGCTTACTGATTACTTCCAGAATCCATCTGCCGTTCAGCAGGAAATGCTGGATGCTCAGGACGCGAACGAAATCAACGCCGGTGCAAACGTGGGGGGCGCGGCCAGCCTGCTGCAATCCAGCGGCAGCCCCGAACTCAAATGGAATGCCGGTCTCAACTGGCGACGTGAGGGCCTCGCGGCAGGTCTCACAGCCAGCTACACGGGTGAAGTCTACCAGTATAACGTGGTCAATGCAGCAAGCGAACCGTGGGAGGTTTCTGACCAGCTCACCTTCGGCCTTTGGGGCGAATATGGTTTCGAAGACCCGTTTGGCGGCGAAAGCTCTGTTCGCCTTGGCGTGCGAAACCTGACCGACGAAGCGCCTCCGCTCTCCACGAACGGATACCTCGGCAATCTGTACCAGCCCTATGGCCGCTACTGGTATGCCCGCCTCCAAAAAACCTTCTGAACCGACCCCTCCAGCCAGCCTCTCAGCGAGAGGCTGGCACCCCATATCAACTAGGATTTCCCAAGATGAGCAAAATTACCCGCAAGGACTTTCTCAACCTTTCAACAGCGCTGGTGGCAACCGCAGGGCTCAGTGCCTGCGCCACTTCCCAGACCGCCGCTGCAGCAGCGCCAACCACCACGGCCGCCCCATCTTCCTCCGGCAAACTTCTGATCAGGAACGCTGATATTCTCACCATGAATGCTCAGCGCGAAGAGTTTACAGCGACCGACGTTCTCGTCGAGGGTGGCAAGATCACCGCCATCGGCAAGGGCCTGGTTGCCGCAGATGCTGAAGTCATTGATGCGGGCGGCATGATCCTTATGCCCGGCATGGTGGACGGTCACCGTCACGTCTGGGAATGCATGGAAGCTGGAAGGCTCACCAAGTTTCACCCCGGTGAATACTCCAAATACCAACAATGGAAAATGCGCACCATCGTCAGCATGAATGCAGACGAGATGTATATCTCGGGCCTCATCGGTGGCCTTCTGGCGATTGATTCCGGCGTCACCACGATGCTCGACTATGCCCATGGCCAGATCAACCAGGAGATGGCAATTGCGGCCGCCAAAGGCCTGCAGGATTCGGGCATTGGCGGGTTCTTTGCTTTCCAGCTGGGCGTTTCTTCCTCCTACAAGCCCGGTGACACGGTAGACCTTGCGCGCGCCGATTCCGAACGGATTGCGACAACCACCGAAGCACATTGGGCAATTGCGGACACTCTGCACAAGGAAGTCTTCAACGACCCGGACGCCCTGCTCCAGTTCGGCCTTTGCCCGGCTTCAGGGATGGGCAACGAGCTTGCTCTGATCAAGGAGGAATGGGAGCGCGCCCGCAGCTACGACCTACAGATTCTGGCTGCACATATTCACAAACCGGCGACCCCACACCCCGCCGGTTACATGGGCTATCGTGACTCCGGCATGCTGGATCTTGCAGATGCTGGCTTGCTGGGCCCGGACTACCACATCTCTCACGCCAACCGTCTGACGGATGACGAATTCCGGGTTCTTCGGGAGACTGGGGGTATGGTCTGCGCCACTGCCATGGGCGAATTTCCCTATATGACAGCAGCTTTCCGCGGGCCCTCCTGCCACGGCCGCGCCCGTGCCGCCGGGGTAGCCGCCGGCATCGGGATCGACGTATCACTCGCTCTGACGCATGATTACTTCGAACATGTCCGCGCCGGTTTCTGGAACCTCTATCTGGAGCCTGCGGGCGTAAAAATCGCCAATTCCTACAAATCCTATGACGCGCTGGATTTTGCCACCAATACCGGCGCAAAAGCCGTTCGGCTCGATAAGGTCGTCGGCAGCATCGAAACAGGAAAGCGCGCGGATTTTGTTCTTCTGAAGACAGATCGTCCGGGCTTTGGCCGTCTCGGTACGTTGGCGGACCGCGTGGTCACCTTCGCTGCACGCGAAGACATTGACAGCGTGTGGATCGCCGGCAAGGCACGCAAGCGCAATGGCGAAATGGTCGGGGTCGACCTGAAAGAGATCATGCAGAAAGTCTATGCAGCTCAGGATCGCTACGGTCCGCTGGCCGCCAGCATCAATTTCGTCTGATTCCTCCTTTCCCGGTCCGGTTTGCTGTGTCCGCAAGCGCGATTGCGGCAAACCGGATTGGCCACCTGAAGGCTGGCGGCATATGAAACTTACCCGAAAAGACTTCCTCAAGCTCGCCGCGTCAACATCTGCGGTTTCCGTGGCTGGCTGCGCTACCGTCGGCGCAACTTCTGCCAATCGGACCCTTATCAGGGGCGCCGATATACTCTCGATGTCTGATCCTGATGCTGAGTATATGAATACCGATGTCCTGATCGAAAACGGCAACATCAAGGAAATCGGAAAAGGCCTCCCGGCTGATGGAGCAACAGTCATCAGTGCCAGAGGTATGATCCTCATGCCGGGCATGATTGATGGGCACCGTCATGTCTGGCAAACCCTGCTGAACGGAGCCCTCCCGAAAATTTCAAGGCGGTACGCCGAGTACGACCGTACCACAAACATGATCTACGCTCTGGCCTATGAGCCGGAGGATATGTTTATCGCGCAATTAATGGGCGGCCTCGCCTGCCTGGATTCTGGCGTCACCTCAGTGATCGACCAGATGCATGCCGCCAATGGTGATGCAATGGAACAGGCGGCCGCACGCGGCCTGATCGCGTCGGGCGTGGCCGGCGTCTTCTGTTACCAGATGCGCAACGGCCCCTACTATACCGTAGGCGATACCTATACCCGCGAGAAAGCCCTGGCGGACCGCAACCAGCCACCTGATGAGCGGCACTGGGCGACCGCCGAAAAAATCCGGGATCTTTACTTCGGCGGAAAGGACAAGGTTCTGCATTTCGGTATCGGGTTGTCTGGGTCCGTTGGTACACAGACCGTCGAGCAGGCAGCTCTTGAGTTCCAGCGCGCGCGATCCCTGTCCGCACGCACCTTGACCCAGCATATGAACCAGCGTCCGGGCGTGGAGCCCCCCATCCTGCGCGGAGTGGGCGACCTGCACGAAGCTGGTCTCCTCGGGCCGGATTACCTGATTTCCCATGGCGTTGATGTCACGGACGAAGAACTCGTCTTTCTGCGTGATGCGGGTTCGGGTGTTTGCTCAACCGTGATGGGCGAATTTCCCTATGCGAAGCCGTCCATTCATGGCCGTGCACACGAAGCGGGCGTCAACGTATCCATCGGTATCGACGTCTCCATCGCGCTGACCCATGATTATTTCGAGCATGTCCGGAGCGCCTACTGGAACCTGTTCCGGTCTGATCGCGGAGCAAACCTGGCCAAGACCCTGGACACGTTCGATGTGTTGGATTTTGCCACGCGTTCAGGCGCCCGCGCGATCGGCTTCGGGGATGAACTCGGCACCGTCGAGAAGGGAAAGCGCGCAGATCTTGTTCTGCTTAAAACGGACCGCCTGGGTTTCAGCAAACTCGGATCGCTCGCCGACAGGGTCGTGACCAGTGCGACTCAAGCCGATGTCGACACTGTGCTCGTCGCCGGCAAGACCCTGAAGTCTGGCGGAAAGCTCCTGAAGTTCAGCCAGACCTCGCTCGCAGCCGACGCGGCGGCCTCCAGGACGAATGTGCTCGAACGCGCGAGCAGAATTAATCTCCTGTGAGGCGCGGTCGGGCGGATGCGAACTTAGTCTCCGCTGTTCGCGCCCGCCCGCACGCCAGACACCGAGAAGGCCACTCCATCAGATGATGGCTTCCTTCTATACCGGGCCTAACCGGCGGCGACCGCGCGGCGCGCCTCAAGCTGTGCAACAAGCTCTCGGTGGCGGGCATGGTCGAGCGTGTATCCGCGCAGAATAAGCAGGATACCGACGGCGCCGGCCGCAGGGATGAGCGCCATGATGGCCTTCATGCCAAGCAGTGTTTCAGGGGACAGCGCCGCATTTGCCTGAAATCCGGCAACACCGAGCAGAGCGCCAAGCAGTACGGCATTGATGCCGGTGGCGGCTTTCTGGGCAAAGGTGGCGAAACCGAAGGTTTTGGCCTCGGCGCGCACCCCTGTTTTGACCTCTCCATACTCGACCGTATCCGGAAGCATGGCCCAGAACATGACGGCGAGAGACGATGAACCGGCCCCGATGACGAGGATCGAGCTGAAAGTGAGCCATAGCCAGTTCTGAAAGTTGAAGAAGAACAGCAGGTATCCGGCAAGCGACACGAATGTGCCAAGCGCCAGCGAGAAGCGCTTGGAACTGAGCTTTGATATCCAGACCCAGAACGGCACAGTCAGCACCAGGAGGATTGCCGGCAAAACCAGCGCGATGACCGTCAACTCCGGGCGCTGCAGATCGTATTTGAAATGATAGAGCATATTCTTGCCGAACATGCCGAGGCAAACCGATCCCAGAATGATGATGCTGAAAACCCGGATGAGCGGCGGGTTTGCCAGGAACATGGGGAAGATGGATTTGAGGTCGCCGAGCAGGCTTTCCGACCGGGTGGGTACCGCTTCGGGTTCGCGCATCGAGAAGAAGCAGTAGAGCAATGCCAGCGTGGCCAATCCGCCGCTGATACAGGCAGAGACAAAATATGCCTGCGCTTCGCGCCCCTCGCCAAAGACCTGTACGATGACCGGGGTAAGAAATACCACTGCTAGGCCGCCCGTTGCCGCGCCCACCATACGGAAGCCTGCAAGGACTGAACGTTCTCCGCCATCGCTTGTGAGGCGCGCCTGCAAAGAGTTGAAGGGCATGGAAACGACCGTATAGGCCGTACGCAGAAGAATGTGCGTAACGAGCGCCCACATCACCGGATCTATGGGCAGACTGCCGGGGCCGGAGAAGGCAAGCGGATAGGCAATACCGAAGGGCACAGCGCCAAAAAGCAGCCAGGGCCGGTACATCCCAAATCGTGACCGGGTGCGGTCCGCCAAGGCCGCGAAGACTGGATCGGTCACCGCGTCCCAGATCATGGCGATCATATAGATCATACCGGCAATGGCTGGGGAAATGCCCAGCACATCGGTATAGAAATACATCAGGAACATGGCCGTTCCCTGCCAAACGAGCAGGAAGCCAAAATCCCCTACACCGAAGCCAATGCGAGCCTTCAGGGGAACCTGCCTGGCTTTTTGCGCCGCGCTGGCCTCAGTCATGACACGATCTCAAAACCAGCATGAGCGCGCAGATCACGCGAAGAAAATCCGGCATGGGCAATGTAGCTGCCCGGAGTGATCGTCCAGGCGCCGCCATGCATGTCGAACCAGGCAAAATCCTCACGGCCAAGCGAGAAGGCAATGCGGGCTGTTTCGCCCGGCTTCAGCGCAACCTTGCGGAAGGCGCGCAGCTGGCGCAGAGGCATCGCTTCCTGGGTGGCCCGGTCTTCCAGATATATCTGGACAGTTTCTGCCGCCTCCGCCGAACCTGTATTGGTCAGGTCCAGCGTGAGCTCGACTGCGGGACCGGAGGTCGCCGCCTTTGCCTGAAGATTGGCGATCTCGAACTGGGAATAGGTCAGTCCGTGCCCGAACGGAAACAAGACGTCCCGGCCGGCCTTGTCGTAATAACGATAACCGACGAAAATTCCCTCGCCATACTCGGCGGACTTGTGACCCGGATAGAAAGGATAAGTGGGATTATCTTCATACCGATGGGGGAACGTGACAGGGAGTTTTCCCGAAGGAGACACCTTACCCGAGAGCAGATCTTCAAGGGCTGAGCCGCCCTCGCCTCCTGGCAGCCACATCTGCAGGATAGCCGGAACCTCACCCGCCCAGGGCATTTCCACCGGCGCGCCGGTGTTGACGATAACGGCTGTCTTTGGATTGGCGGCGAGCACATCACGGACAAGATCATCCTGCCCGGCAGACAGCTTCATGCTGCGCCGGTCCTTCCCCTCGGTTTCGTCCGTTGTTCCGGAACCGACGAAAAGCAGGACCATGTCCGCCTCTTTTGCGGCGCGAAGGGCTGTCTCCCGGCTGGGCGCAGGCGCGCGCATGGAGACATTGAAGATGTTGAAGGCGCGGATAGCCCGCTCGGTCGGCTGAGAATACCGCAGGCGAATGGGATAGGTTCGGCCTGCCTGGAGGCGCATGCGCGCTTCGCGGCGGTTGAGCGGCAGGATCATGAACAGAAGTTCGCGCTCGGAAGGCGTGCCCTCGCCGACCAAGACCTCGTTGCCGATGCTGAGCTCCACATCATCATTGGAATGGGAGATGACGAAATCATAGTCGCCATCCTGTTCCGGCCGGAAATAGCCTGTCCATTCGACAGAGAAGGAAAGATCGTCCTCCGTCTGCACTTTGCCACCGAAGCCGAGCTTGGAGAAATGCCAGTCGATTTCCTCATGCGCCACCTGCCCCGCGAAATCAGGCTTTGCATAATAGCGCGCCACAAGACCATGACGGGTAAACGTTTCGTCTGGCGACAGAAGACGCCAATCTATCTGCGGCGGCGCCGGTTCGTGATCGAGACCTCGTTCGAAGACGATCTCCACCCTGTCGCCAAGTGCGGCCTTGAGACCTTCCAGCGGGCTGACGATCCTGTCCGGGCTGACCTGCGAGCTGCCACCGCCCTGAATGGCGGGCATGTAGGCAGGCTGGCCGATAATGGCCAGACGCTTCACATCCGGCGAAATGGGCAGCAAGCCGCCCTCATTCTTCAGGAGCACCATTGACTGACGCGCCGCATCGCGTGCGCACGCGCGGTGACGGTCGCTGGCCAGCTCGCCTCTGGTGGATTTCGGATTCCCATCGAGAAGGCCGCAGCGAATGATAAGACGCAGCAGCCGGCCGGCATGATCGTCGATGACCGCTTCGCTGACTTCCCCATTGCGCACAGCGTCCACGAGCTTGGCGCCGAAATGACGCGCGGGGCCGGGCATTTCCAGATCGAGTCCGCTGTTGGCAGCGTCAGCCGTGGTTTTCGTGGCGCCCCAGTCGGAAACCACCACGCCATCATAACCCCACTCCCCCTTGAGCACGTCTTCAAGCAGGAAAGAATTTTCGCAGGCAAAAACACCGTTCACCTTGTTGTAAGCGCCCATGACCGTCCACGGATTGGCGCGGCGGATGACAGGCTCATAAACAGCAAGATAAATTTCCCGCAGCGTGCGTTCCGACATATCGGAGCTTCCGCTCATGCGTTCGTGTTCCTGGTTGTTGGCAGCATAATGCTTCAGCGATGTGCCGACCCCTTCGGACTGAACGCCGGCGACATAGGCGGTGGCGATTTCTGCGGCCAGGCGCGGATCTTCCGAATAGGTTTCGAAGTTACGCCCCCCCAGCGGCGTGCGCTGGATGTTCACGGCAGGCGCAAGCAGGACGTCCACATCATGCGCAATTGCCTCGCGCCCGATGGCGGCCCCAACTTCTCCGATCAGCGTTTCGTTCCAGGTGGCCGCGAGCGCGACCCCCACGGGAAATACCGTTGCCGCCTCTGAGTTGACCGAACGCAGGCCCGTGGGGCCGTCGGATACACGCAGGCTGGGAATACCCAAACGCTCAATGGCCGGCAGGGTCCAGAAGTCGCGGCCCGCCATCAGCGAAACCTTCTCTTCCACCGTCATCTCGCCCAACAGTGCCTTGATCCGTGCGTCAAGTTCCGGTGCTTGTGATGCCATTGTCGCCTCCCAGGCAGGTTTTTTCCATATGACAACGTTGCTTTCCATATGGAAAGTTTTTTCGCAATAGCCGAGCGGAAAGAAATCTCCGATAAGATGGCTTGAGTATTGTTGTATAAGGAATTCCCGATGTCTGCTGGAGCAAAAAAGCCTGTCGAGCCGGCCAAGAAATCTTTGCGGACTCCCCAGCAAGCCCGCTCCGAGGAAAGCCGTGCGAATATTCTGGACGCCGCGCGGAAGGCCTTTGCGGAAAAGGGGTTTGAAGCGGCCAATATCCGCGACATCGCCGCCGATGCCGGGGTAACGCATACGCTCATCCGCTACCATTTCGGCAGCAAGGAAGAGCTGTGGAAAGAGGTCGTCACCAACATGTTCCAGCGCCTGTCGCAGGAATTGCGGGAGGGCATGAAGTCTACCAAGGGCGCCTCTCCTCAGGATAATATGCGCAACTTCATGCGCCATTACATCCGCTACTGCGCGAACAATCCCGAACATGTTCGTATCATGATCATGGAGTCGGTTCAGGGCGGAAACCGCATCGACTGGATGATCGGCTACATTCGGGAAAGCCACAAGAATCAGGCCCCTTTTATGCGCCACCTCATGAAAGAAGGTGACGTTCCGGAAGTCTGGCTGGTGTCATTGTTCTATTCGATCTCTGCAATTTGCCAGATGCCGTTCGTGCTCGCCGAGTCGATCAAGGGCGTTTATGGCGTGAACATTCTTTCGGAAGAAGCCATTGAAGCCCATACCGATACGGTGCTCGCCCTGCTTCTGCGCGACAAACCCAAAAGCCGGAAACACTGGCCCGCCCTGCCCGACTGGGCGAAAGGCAAAGCTTGAATTCGATTTTCTAAACGGAGTTATTAACCGCCCCCATTGACAAACTTTCCATTTGTCGAAATTTTCCGGCCGGAAAGCCACCAGGCTTCCGGGAGGATAAATTCATGCAACCTAAGCACCGCATACTTTTCACAGCGTCCGCGCTCACCATTGCCATGGCCAGCTTCGCGCCAATCGTTCAGGCACAGGAAGACGCCGTCGAGGATGACAATCGCCGCCTCGGCACAATTACGGTTACGGCTCAACGTGTTGAGCAGAACATCCAGCAGGTTCCGATCTCCGTGACGGCCATCGGCGGGGACGCCCTTGCGGCGCGCCAGATCGACGGCTTTGACCAGCTGCAGTATGTGGCGCCGGGCGTTACCTTCAACTCCGGCGTCAATGCGCGCCAGTCTGCGACCACGATTCGCGGCATCGGCACCGGTCTTTTCAATATCGGCATTGAAGGCAGCGTTGCCATTGCCGTTGATGGCGTCATCATGGGCCGCGAAGGCGCCGGTATCTTCGACTTCGCAGATGTCGAGCGCGTGGAAGTGCTGCGCGGGCCGCAAGGCACGCTGTTCGGCAAGAACGCCTCGGCCGGCGTGATTTCGATCGTCACCAAGAAACCAACCGAAACCCTTACCGCAGAAATGAACCTCGGCTACGGCTCTTACGACGAGATCAATGCCTATGGCGCAATTTCAGGGCCGATCGCCGACGGTATAACGGCACGTATCTCAGCCTACTCCAATACCCGCGACGGCTACATCAAGAACGTGAACCCGAACTCCCCGCAGAAGCGCGTGAACGAGCGCAACGAGCAGGGCGTGCGCGCAAAGGTGAACTTCGCGCTTTCCGACGAGTCCGATCTGCTTCTGAGTGCAGACTATGTGACGCGCGATCAGGCGGCGGGCGCCCTGACATACCGGCAGGCATCCGCTGGCGGGCCGGGAACGGGTCTTCTTGGATATGGTGTTCCCGCCATCCGGAACCAGTCAGCAGCCCTGGGTATTGTTCCGAGCCCAGACAACCTGAACATCGGATCGGAAGTGCCCTTCTCTTCCAAGATGGACGCATGGGGCCTTGCCGCCGAATACAGCCGCAGCCTGGGCGAGTTCGAGTTCGTCTCGCTGACATCATACCGCGAATGGGACAGCGTTGATAACAACGACTCCGATCTCACCCCGCTTCCCATTCTGGAAATCAATTCCGGAGACCTTGGCCAGAGCCAGTTCAGCCAGGAATTCCGCATCGTTTCCCCCCGCGACCGTGCCTTCACCTACACGCTGGGTGCCTATTACTTCACGCAGGACATCGACCAGAACAACATTCAGGCAGGCACCGCTGGTCTCAACCTGCTGGGGGCGCTGCCGGCCGGTGCGCGCGTTGGAACGCGGCTCGAATCGGAATTCAGCGAAACCAACTATGCCCTGTTCGGACAGGGCGAGTATGCTGTGACGGAAAAACTGTCGCTGATTGGCGGCCTGCGGATCCTCAATTCGGAAGTGGAAGGCAGTCAGGAAAAGTTCATCGCAAATGGCGCCGTGGCGCCTTTCGCTGGCCAGGCTGTTTCCAATGGCGTGCAGAGCGCCGGGGATGATGATACTGCCGTCGTCTGGCGCTTTGGCGCGCAATACTTCGTGGATGACAATACCAACCTCTTCACAACAGTGACGCGCGGCTACAAATCCGCTGGTGTGGTCCAGGGGCTTACGATCAACCCGGTCAGCGGCAACACATTGCCGACGGTTGAAGCAGAAATCCCGACACAGTTTGAAGCAGGAATCCGCCGGTCCTCACCGGGTGGCCGCCTCATCACCAATCTCACGGGATTCTATGGCCAGATCGAAGACTTCCAGGCCCAGACGCTGGTGCCAGGCCCATCTGGTACTTCGGTTTTCGCCGTGTCGAACGCCGGCAAGGCCGAAACCTATGGCTTCGAGAGCGAGATCACCGCGCTGCCAACCGATAACCTCACCCTGTCGGCGGCCATCGCGTACACAAAAGCGACCTTCGACGAATTCACCGGCGCGCCCTGCTATCAGCTGCAGACAGCCGCGCAGGGATGTACCGGAACTCCGGCTTCGCAGGATCTCTCGGGCAAGCGTTTGCCGAACTCCCCGGAATGGGTGATCAACGCGCTGGCCCGTTATGACTTCGACCTGACCGCGCAGAACAAGGCATTCGTGCAACTCGGCGCCCAGTATCGCAGCGACACGATGTCTGGCCTTGCCAATGATCCGAACACGATCATTGACGCCTATACGTTGCTGGATATGCAGATTGGCGTGAACTTCTGGGACGATCGGGCCACCTTCACCGTGTTCGGGCGCAACCTGACAGATGAGAACTTTGCCGAAGCCATCGTCGGCATGCCGTTCGATACCGGCGGCTACGCACAGTTCGTGACACTGGAAGCCCAGCGCACCTGGGGCGCAAAGCTCGCCTTGCGCTACTGACACCTCCCTCGACTGTAAGGCTGGGCGGCTATCAGTTGCCCAGCCTCCCCCATTCAGCAACGGGAAGGACCCCGTCATGCCTTTCAGATTTGTCCGCTGGACTGCGGTATTCCTGCTCGCCGCCGCCTGCGCAGCATCGCCCACCACCAGTATCGCGGCTTCGGAAACCTCGCACGCGAACGCTCAGCCTCCTAACATCATCATTATCCTGACGGATGATCTCGGATGGGGTGATATCAGCCTCAATGGTTCCCGGCTGATCAAGACCCCCAATATCGACAGGATCGGTCAGGAAGGCATTCAGCTTACGGACTTCTATGCCGGATCAAACGTCTGTTCTCCCTCCCGGGCAGCGCTGCTGACGGGCCGGTATCCCATCCGCTCGGGGATGCAGCATGTGATCTTTCCCCATTCTCAGGACGGGCTTCCCACCGACGAGATCACGATTTCCGAAATGCTGCGCGATGCGGGCTACAGGACCGGCATGATCGGCAAATGGCACCTCGGCCATACCGATGAATTCTGGCCCACCAATCACGGATTCGATTGGTTTTATGGGGTGGCGTATTCAAACGATATGGCTCCCTTTGACCTTTATGAAGGCAAGCAGATCATCCAGAGCCCGGCCGATCAGAGCCAGCTTAGCTTGAGCTATGCAAAGGCAGCGAAAGCCTTCATCAATGAAGCAGATGGCCAACCTTTCTTCCTTTATTACGCCGAAACTTTCCCCCACATCCCGCTCTTTGTTTCCGACGACCGGAGCGGGAAATCAGAAGCCGGCCTTTATGGCGACGTGGTGGAAACACTGGATGCCGGAATCGGAATTCTTCTTGATGCGCTGGACGAAGCGGGCGTGGCGGACAACACCCTGATCGTGTTCACAAGCGACAACGGCCCCTGGTTTGAGGGCAGCGCCGGAGATTTCAGGGGCCGCAAGGGAGAAACGCATGAAGGCGGTTTCCGCGTGCCCTTCTTGGCGCGTTGGCCCGGCCGCATTCCGGCCGGCACTGTCAGCCATGAAATGGCGATGAACATTGACCTTCTCCCCACGGCAGCAGCCATTTCCGGCGCTCATCTGCCCGATGACCGCGTGATCGACGGCAAGAACCTGACAGGTCTGCTGACCTCCGGCGCCCCCACACCGCACGATCTTCTCTTCTTTTTTGATGGCAATGATATTGTTGCTGCACGCGACAAGCGGTTCCGGCTGGTGCTCAATACATTCTACCGTACAATGAGCGTTCCGTTTGAATATTTCGGCTCTGCCCTCCTGTTTGATCTGGAGAAAGACCCGCAGGAATCCTTCAGTTTCATGCGGGAGTATCCAGAAGATGCCGACCGGCTGAAAGCGGCGGTGCAAACCCTGCGCAAGGAAGTCGCCGGAAACGTGAAAGAGGCAACCAGCCACCTTCCACCAACTGACGGCACGCCCATCGGTCCCCAACTGAACGACTAAAAAATACCCCGGCCCGGAGACGGGCCGGGGCGACGTGAACTTGACGCGGCTTGCGGGGGGCGACACCCAATCGGCGTTGCCGTCACCCCTCCTGTACGAGCAGCTTTGGCGCCGCTGCGGCCATATCGTCCGGGTGTCCCCGATTTCCAATTTTCCCATCAGGCGGGGCCGGCCAGCGCTAATCAGGTCCAGGAAACTGGACCCTGGGAATTCACGAAGCGGCTGCGCTCGTCCCCCCACCTGCAAATTCCATCCGAACCGCGCTAGGGAGCTCAGAGGACAGCAAGTCTGTTGCCCCCCAATTTTGGATAATCAGGCAAGTTTTTGAGAGAATTGTGCATGGCACAGATTGCCTGAACTCTTCACATTGGCCTGGGAATAAACGCGGGCGGAGCGCAAACTGTGAAGATAGCCAATCCATCGGACCCGCTGAACATCCCGATGATCGCTTCACGTCCTACTCGTTATCCGGGCGCTCTCTCTTCCCATGAACCTGCACAGCAGAGCGCTTTCCCGGAGAGGAATGCGGAGTTGGATTCTGGACTCATTTCTGGCGCGTGGGCCGAATTGGCCGTGCATCCCAAAGTTAATTAAATTACTGTGACGCAATTGGCCATCAGTCATGGCTGAAGACGGAGACCCAAAATGGCGCAACTCAAAGTGAATGGTAAGGCGATTACGGTCGAGGCCGACGAGGCGACGCCTCTGCTCTGGGTTCTCAGAGAACAGCTCGGGCTGACGGGGACAAAATATGGGTGCGGGATTGCGCAATGCGGTGCCTGCACAATTCACATTGATGGCGCGCCGGTACGCGCCTGCGTTTATCCGATCGGCGCACTTTCCGGAGAAGAAGAGATAACAACCATCGAGGGCCTCTCTCCGGATGGCAGCCACCCCGTGCAGCAGGCCTGGGTCGAGCTGGATGTTCCGCAATGCGGCTACTGCCAGCCCGGCATGATCATGGCCGTGGCCGGCCTGCTGAACAGCAATCCCAATCCGACCGATGAAGACATCGACCTGGAGATCACGAATATTTGCCGGTGCGGAACGTTCTCCCGCGTGCGCAAGGGCGTGCATCTGGCCAAGACCAAGAAAGCCTGAGGGGAGCGACGACCATGACTGAAGGTATCAACCTCTCCCGCCGCGGCTTCATCATTGCAACCGGTGCAACCGGCCTCACGCTTGGCGTTCTTGCCGCCTGCGCGCCTTCTGTCCGGCAGAGCGCCCAGGAAGGCCCGCCTCCGCCGGAGGTCAATGCCTGGGTCCGCATCGGCACCGACGATATCGTGACCATCCGGATCGCCCGTTCCGAGATGGGCCAGGGCACGCTGACCGGCCTCGCTCAGCTCGTTGCCGAGGAGCTTGAATGCGACTGGACGAAAGTCAGAACCGAATACCCAACACCGGGGCAGAACCTTGCGCGGGACCGTGTGTGGGGCGACTTCCTGACAGGTGGCAGCCGGGGTATCCGGGCAAGCCATGACTATGTCCGCGAAGGCGGCGCTGCGGCCCGTATCATGCTGGTCCAGGCGGCTGCCAGCCGCTGGGGCGTCCCCCCGGAAGAATGTACCGTGGCCAACAGCGTGATTACGCATACGCCGTCAGGCAAGACACTGCGCTATGGCGAGGTGGCCGCAGACGCCGCCGCGCTCACCCCTCCGGAATCGGTCACCCTCAAAGATCCCTCCGAGTGGAAAATCATCGGCAAGGCCGTCCAACGCCTGGACACGGTCGGCAAGGTCACCGGCGAGCAGCTTTACGCGACAGACCTGAAGTTCGATGGCATGCTGAACGCAGCGATCAAGGCGGCGCCAAAGCGTGGCGGGACCGTAGCTTCCTTCGATGCTTCGGCAGTGTCCGGCATGCCGGGCGTGAAGAAGGTCGTGCAGGTCGATGAGACCGCTGTGGCCGTGGTGGCTGACAGCTGGTGGCAGGCAAAAACCGCTCTGGATGCCCTGCAGATTGAATGGGCCCCTGGTGAGGGATCTGACTATTCCAGCGCCGCCTTTGAGGCTGAGCTGGATGCCGGCCTGACGGCGCCCGATGCGTTTGTCGGCAATCAGACCGGCGATGTGGACGCCGCCTTCCGGCGGGCCGCAAAGGTCGTGGAAGCGCGCTACAACGCGCCTCACCAGAACCATGCCTGCATGGAACCGATGAACGCCACGGCGGTGTGGACCTCGGAGAAATGCGAAGTCTGGTGCCCGACTCAAAACGGTGAAGCAGCGCTTGCGGCAGCATCTGAAGCCGCCGAACTCCCCATCGAACAGTGCGAAGTCTACAAGCAGCTTCTGGGCGGCGGGTTCGGTCGCAAGGGCGCGACGGATTATGTGTCTCAGGCCGTGAAAATCGCCAAACAGATGCCGGGCACACACATCAAGCTGCTCTGGTCGCGCGAAGAAGATATGGAACAGGGTTTCTACCACCCGATTTCCAAAGGCCGGTGCCAGGGGGCGCTGGACGCTGATGGCAACCTGATCGGGCTGAAGATCCGGATCTCGGGTCAGTCGATCCTCGCTGGCATCATGCCCCAGGCACTGGTCAACGGAATGGATTTCGCGACCTTCCAGGGCCTCCTGCCCTCAGGCTCCGATCCGCGTGTCGAAGACCAGACGCTGAAATACACCTTCCCTGCCCTGCGCGTCGACCACGCCATGCGCAATCCTCCCGTGCGCCCCGGCTTCTGGCGCGGTGTGAATGCTAACCAGAACGCGATTTACCTGGAATGCTTCATGGATGAGTTGGCCTATGCGGCTGGGCGCGATCCGCTGGAATTCCGTCTGGCCCACCTCCAGAACAGCCCGCAGATGGCAGCTGTGTTGCAGGCGGTCGCGGATAAGTCCGGCTGGGGCTCCAATGACGGGATGCATCGCGGCCTCTGCTGTTACTATTCTTTCGGCAGCTATACAGCCGCCTGCGCGGAAGTTACCGTTTCAGATGCCGGAGAGCTCAAGATACATCGCATCGTTGCCGCGACAGATCCGGGTTATGGCGTCAACCCGCAGCAGATCGACGCTCAGGTGGCAGGATCCTTCGTGTACGGCCTGTCTGCAATGATCCACCAGGAAGTGACTTTCGTGGACGGTGAAGCGCAACAGAAGAACTTCGACACTTACGATTCAATGCGGATTGCCGAGATGCCGGAAGTCGAGACGCTCCTTATGCCGTCGGGCGGGTTCTGGGGCGGGG
>Ga0067045_1002569_pt1 | contig 74088 bp, 70 predicted proteins | sample TerdegcTABiofilm_FD_59184 | JGI IMG/M metagenome (GOLD analysis project Ga0067045, IMG submission 59184) | Combined Assembly of (Gp0054472, Gp0054536) Wastewater bioreactor microbial communities from Singapore -Terephthalate degrading... | reverse complement strand
TGTATTGTCGCCTTGGCCGGCGCATGCTTTTCATAGCCTAAATGCCGGTCAGTTCGGCTTCGAGTATGTTCTCCAATGTGTGTTTCAGAAGTTACTTGATGGCGCCATGCTTGCCCATCAAATCCTCAAACGTTTTGGCTGTGCCTAAATCAGTTTCTAATTACCTGAGTACTTCCGGGTTGAGTTTCATAAGAGAAATTTCCTTCTGTGAAATGGTTTGAATGGAGCAAGTCAGAATTTGTTTTGTTCCCGCTCTATTCTTTGATTCGCTACGCTCCACAAAGAAAAGAGGTGATTTTATTTATTGATGCAATTTACTTTATGGTCAGTCATACATTCATCATAAACCATTTCTTTGCAAATTGAGCACTTTGATATGAAGTCTGTATTCTGATGTATTTTACAATCGACACAAACCGGCAATTCTTTTAAACATTTACAACAAATGATGAATCCTGGATCCATTCCCTGTCCCCCCTCACTATTTGCACAATCCTCACAAATATTAGCTTCACACCAGTCACAAATAATTAATTCATCTTCATCCTTCTTTTTTTTTACAGATTTGGCACTTTGGCATGGCCTACCTCCATTCAAGTTGTAACCAATTATCAGTACTTAATTCCATCTATGTACTGTTCCAATATCTCTTTTGCCCTTTTCACCACTTCCCGTTTCAGTTCTTCCGGTTCCAGAACCTTGACATGTTTGCCCCAGCCCATCACCCAGGAGATGAATTCGTACGAGAGTTTCATTTTTAATTGAAGTTCTATGCCGTCTTCCGTTACGGTAATTTTCTGGTCTTCCTGCCAGAAGCGGCCGGAGAGATATTCCTTAAACTCATCCCTGAACAGGAGACGGATATCCTTCACCTCGCCGCCGGTGAATATGCCCCAGGTGTTGCGGAACAGCTCCAGCGGCTCCGGGATATGCTTCGCGTCCGTCCTGCGGTTTGTGAACTTCACGTCATTGATATGTTCCAGCAGAAAGAATTTAGCGATATCATGGTGCAGGGCTATCAGGTAAAATGTTTTTCCGGAATTATGGAACGATACCGGCGTAACCTCGCGCCACGAGTATCCTTTTTCCCCGGTTTTGTATTCTATTTCTATCATTTTTTTTTCGCGTATCGCTTTGGTTATGTTAACGAATAATGCCAGCGTACGGCCTTTGAACTTGCTTTCTATGAGTTTCAGGTTGCGGATCGCCTCATGGGCCCCGTACGCGAGATAGCGCGTAATCAGCCGGTTGAGGTCGTGCAACTTTAAATCCACATGATAGAACCTCTTTCGTGAGTAAACATCGATGCCCTGTTCTTTCAGGCCGCGCTTGTACCGGCGAATGGTCATGCCGCTGACAATGAAATGCGCCGCGAGGTCCTGCTCGGTGTAATGGCCCGGCCGCTCCGCGATCATGGCTGCCATCTCGATCTGGTTGCACTCGTTGTGGTTGCCGGCATTCATAGAAATACCCTGATAGTGAATGGTTTAAGAAAAATATCATAAAAAATGGAGGTATTTTCAAGCCCTAAAGTAATTAATTGGCACTCCCCGAAATTTTTTTAGGGTTTGAAGTTGAATTGGAGAACGCCGGAAAACGGGTCGATGGGTACTGGCCGAGTAAAAACATTAGCCAACAGTATTCGCAACGCTTCAAAGACACGATAATAGATATAAGCCGGCAGTTCCTTTAAACGCCCTGTTGACAACACTATAGCCCGTAACCAGACGCTCGCTTAAATTTTCTTTGTTTAAATGATACGATAATTGTTCCCATCGTTTCTTGAAAGTGGTTTCGGTGGGGACTTCTCGGGTGATTTTGGATAAATGAACGTGTTTACTTTTGATCAATCCCAGAAGCGTGTCAAATAAAAATTTCATCTCCGGTTTATAGATCACGTCTTTAAAGCGATTCACGTATTGATGTAATTTGACTTGCAATTTTTGGGTCGNTTCTTTACTTTGTTGCATAAGGCTTGTTTCCTTGTGTAAGTTTAAGTTTTTTAACACCCTTAATATACGCAGGAAATGAGCCTTTTTCAATGACCTACGTCACATAAATGCCCTATTTTTANGCTTCTANAAGAAATCAAGAAATATTTTTCGGGGAGTGCCAGCTAAAGTAATTAAATTTTGTTACTTGCTAAGACGCCATGGCGCAAAAATCAATATACCATAGAGGAATACCATGTTTCTAGCCAATCCTCCAGAGACGGACAGGGCCGCATAAGGCGCAAAAAAAATTACCATTCATATTTTTGCAAAGCCATGGAGCCTCAACGATAAAGGTTTTTTATTTCATATCTGTAAACCGCAGAGGCGCTGGTCGGAATCCATTTTTATCTTCTCAGAATAATTACCAATCATATCCGTGACGGTAACCTGGCACTGGTGTTGTAAAAGCGTTTTTCCCTTTGAGCGGATAATTCTTTCTTTTCAACAGCAGCATGCTATTGGTATAAATGTCGGTGCCGCCCAGCCATGCGCATATCTTCTGCAGGGTCAGGGGATACAGATCCGGGAGTGTGATGCTGGCCAGCACCGCGATTTCCCGGCCGACAACGAACGGCTTCAATCTGACCGGGATGTCCATTTGATTCCCTTTCAACAGGCGAAGATCGCCTACCATGGCCAGTTGCAGGCTTACCGCTTTCATCAAATCCGATACGCGTTCCAGTATGGCCTCAATGTCAAAGACTTTAGAGAAAGCGCCGGTGACATACGCCGGATGCGGCCGCATCAACGAGAGTTGTTCCCTGATTATTTTTTCTTTGAGCTTTAATTCCTTTTCCGTTATCTTCCATACATCATCTTCCAGCGCGAACAACATCATACGCCTGCTTCCATAATACGGGCGGTTCTGCTCCGTACAGTTGCCACTGGTATGTTTTTGATCATCAGGCGATACAATCCTGTCATCATGAACGCGGTCTTACCTATGGAGGCGTGAGCGGCGAGTTCGGTCAGTTTCCCGTTTCTGAACCCGTACATCCGCCAGGCGAGATTCTCAAACCTTGCCTTGATTGCTACGTAGGGGTCAATGACCCCGCGGCCATCCACCCGTTTCCGGCCGAATATCTCCATGAGGCGGGACGGTTTTGCCGCCTGATTTTCATGGTTTCTCGCTTTCTAGTCGTCGTGCCCGTTGAACCCGAAGGCCGCCACACGTTCTTCATTCTTTTTATAGAATCCCCTGTGAGAAAGCTCAATCAGGTTATTCGCGTACTCGCGAAGGTCATCGTCCGGGTGGACCTGGTTCTTAATTTCCAATTGTTTTATAAGGTTGGTAATGAAGGCGCCGGTCACGCGCTTTTTTCTGAGCAAGTCCATTAGCTCATCATCGAACACATTCAGTATTTTTTCATTAATGCAGTTCGTATGGATAAGGTCGGCATAATTGTTTTTGTCCAGGCGGCTGAAATCAATCACCAAGTCGAAACGGCCCGGCCGGGAAGCCGCGCGGTCAATCAGTTCCTTGTCATTCGTGGTGGCCAGCAGGAAAATGTCGTTCTTCCGGAACCCGTCCAGTTCCTGAAGAAAAGCGCTGAGGGAAGTCGGCGAGAAGTGGCGCTCCCGTGTGCCGACTATCAAATCCAGGTCATCCAGGCAGATAATGCACGGCTGCAGCAGTTCCGCGAAGGCAAAGAGTTTCTTAAAGTGTATTTCCCCGTGCACCAGCAGAACCGTGGCCTTTCCCCTGCAGGTGTTGATGATGGAACGGACGGACTTGGTCTTGCCGGTGCCCGGCTCTCCGCACAGCAGGAACCGCAGGCCCAGCCGGTGTTCCTGATAATGGACTACGCAGGAACAGAATCTCTTAAGTTCTTCTTTCACAGCGCCCGGCACGTAAATACGGTCCAGACTCTCATCCGCGAACTCCACTTGGTCCACCTCTTCAATCTGCAGGTTATGCTCATCCATGCTGATTGAAAGCATTTTATTGCGGTAATAGGAATGCCGCACGGCCTCTTTCCTCAGGTAATCGGAAAGTTCCTTCGTACGATAAGAATCCGGCTGAATGCCGACCACGGATATGAAGTGCTTGACCATCTCGCGGCCGTACATGTTGGCGACTTTCGTGTAAACCGTCACCTGGTAATCGCTGTTATCCAGCGTAACCAGCGCGTAGATTATGTCGTTGTCAATCAGGGCCATTCCGTTTTCATCGGAACTCGTCACCAGCGGAGGAATAATGACCGGATGGGAAAGCGTGCCCATTGCGGCGAAATTCTTGACCTTCAGCCGCTCATCGGACAGGTTGCCCGAATCCAGCGCAAACAGGTAGGACTTCAGGAATTCAAACTCGAAATTTCTGACTTCCGCCTGAAAGAGCGGGTAATTGGTGTTACGCCGGCCTACGGCCGTATTCCTGACGTACTCAACCTCCCTGTCATAGCCGCATATGGAGCCGTCCTTGATGTTGCTCTCAAATTCTCTCTGGGTATCGGATTGCCGTATTTTAGCCATAAGTCTCCTTTGGTTTTTTCTTTTTAAAGATAAGCGTTTCACCCCGGCAAAAATGATCGAAATTTGAACCAATTTAGTTGCCCGCTGACGCTTACCGGATAAGGGTCCGCGGGTAGTTTATGAATGCTGCTTCGCGCAGACAGGCCAGGGACGCAGAGAAAAGATATTTCGATTTATCGCATATATACCTGGATGCAAAGAATAATAATTATAGAACAGATTGGCTTCCCATTGAATGCCTTATTAAACGCCTCACTTACAGGAAAGATAAGCTGGGCTTGAGGATAAAATAAGTTCAAATAATGAACCGTTTCAGGCTGATATTTTTATTACATTGAAGGTAACAAACATGCGGAGATCTTTATGACGATCGAGAAATATCAGGAGTTGTACAGGTTATTAACCAATTTCGACCCTTTGCTGGAATCGGAAAACGATGAACGCGGTAAAACCCTGGCCTGTACGGCCATGCTGCTGATGCAGATTAAAATGCTGGAGGATTTCAAGCCGGAACTTCAGAATGAGGAGTTGGAGGCAAAACTGGACCTGATTGTCCAGGCCTTCGCCAGAACCGCGCAAACGATTATCAGCATTTATAAAAGTGAACCATAAAAGAGGACGCTATGAGACCTAACGACATGGACTGGGAGGAACTGTGCGGATTCATGCGGAATGAATTGAAACACATGACCGTGAAAGAGTTCATCGCGAAATACAGCGTACCGGATACCGGCGACCTGGCGGACCGACCGCTGAACGCCCAATGGCCCGCTCCTCCCTTTGTCTCAGCCTGCCATGACGGGCCTGAAAAACCCGGAGGATCCTGAACCATGCTGAGAAACATTTTTATGTAATAAAGTAATATGAGGTGTTTATTATGAAACCAAACAAGGAACAGTGGGATGAAATATGCCGGTTCATCCGGGAAGAGCTGGAACATATGACCCTGGAGGCATTTATCGCGAAATACGGTGTTCCGGATACAGGGACCGCTATAAGCAGGCCGGCCTCATCGGAAACTCCGGCCAGACCTGTAGAGTAAACATTACTTACTGTTTAATTTCCCGCGAATTTGCAGAATCAGTAATTAATAATAATAAACGGAGGTCCTATGGCAATAAATACGATTTTAATCATCGGTTGTTTTCTGGCCTTATTATTCATCCTGTTCCGGATGATGACCGTAAAAGGAGCGGACAACAGCGCACAGCTTCTGGACCTGAAAAACCAGCTGAATGAGCTCCGCAACAAGCAGCTGGAAGCGCAGAACCAGGCGCTGACCCAGCAGCAGCAGTTGTTAACCAATACCCAGGAACAAATGAACAGGCAACTGTCCTCCATACTGGGGCTGGTTAACGAAAACCTGACCAAGACCCAGGGCAACATCAATAGCCAGTTGAGCCATACCACGAACATCATCGGAGAAGTCCAGAAAAAACTCGGCTCCCTTGAAACCACGGCGAAGAACATCCAGGACATCGGCAAGGATATTTCATCCCTGCAGGACATTCTTCAGGCGCCCAAGCTGAGAGGCAATCTCGGGGAATTCCTGCTTGAGGAACTGCTGAAGCAAATCTTCCCGGCCGGTAATTATGAAATGAAATATACGTTCAGAAACAACAAACAGGTAGATGCTATCATCCGGCTTGGCGGCAATATTGTTCCCATTGATTCCAAGTTTCCTCTGGAAAGTTTTGTCAAAATCATAAACACTGAAAATGAGACAGAAAAGAAAGTAAATCGGCGGGAATTCATCAAAGCAGTTAAAAATAAAATCGATGAAATTGCCGATAAATACATCAATCCGGACGAGGGCACGTTTGATTTTGCACTGATGTATATCCCGTCCGAAAACGTGTATTACGAGACCATCGTAACCGGTGCGATAACCGGCGGTGAAGATTACGAGATTTTTAACTACGCCGTAACCAAGCGTGTGATTCCCGTTTCCCCTAACAGTTTCTACGCCTACCTTATGGCCATCGCGTACGGATTAAAAGGACTAAAAATCGAGCAGAAAGCGAAAGCGATCATCGGCGAACTCTCATCGGTCCGGCAAGCATTCTCCCTGTTTTATGAGGATTTTTCAGTACTCGGAAAGCACATCACCAACGCAAATACTAAATACAATGACAGCCTGCATAAAGCCGATATACTCTCCGGCAAAATCGAACGAATAACCGGCCTTGATGCGGAGTTGACCGAAAGTGAAAGGAAAATATTGGTAGAAGAGAAGTGAATAGAATACATTCCACGAAACAGCCATGAAAGATATTAATCAGAAACCAGACGCGGAATTACTGAAGGGTTCCTGTGATATTAAAAACGAATATCCGGAATGTTCCGTTAAGGACTGCAAAGAGCCCGGCACTATGAAAGTTCCCGTTGAAAACACTATAAGCAGACAACAGGGCTATCTCAGGGTTTGCAGGGAACATTCTGAAACATTAAAAGCGGCCATTGAAGCCATTAAGTCCGGAACTTCTGAATGGTATGATGATGAAAATGGAGGCGATTAATATATGCCGGTGAACATCCCGTTATCAGACCGGTACAAAGGCTCCCTGCTTGGCCTCGCCACGGGTGACGCGCTGGGAGCCCCTCTGGAGTTCATGACCCCGGGAACATTCGAGCCGGTAATTGACATGACCGGTGGAGGAACTTTTAATTTAAGTCCCGGTTACTGGACGGATGACACGTCCATGGCCCTGTGCCTCGCTGAAAGCCTGATCGAATGTGACGGATTCAATGCGGCCGACCAAATGAACAAATACCTGAAATGGTTCCGAACCGGATACAACAGCAGTACCGGCGAATGCTTTGACATCGGGAATACCACGAGGCAAGCGCTTCTAAGATATGAAAAAACGCGGAATCCCTACAGTGGTTCCGACCGGGCGGACACGGCCGGGAACGGATCGCTGATGAGGCTGGCGCCGGTTCCCCTTTTCTTTGCCGGCGACCCCGCCCTGGCGATCCGCCTCAGCGCCGACAGTTCACGTACCACTCACGCCAATATTGAAACCGTTGATGCCTGCCGCTACTTCGCCGGCCTGATCATCGGGGCGCTCCGGAATATTCCGAAGTATGAACTGCTGTCAGATTGTTATAGCCCGACCGGGGATCAATGGAAGACCCTGCGATTGTGTCGAAATATCCTGAAAATCGCCAGGGGTTCCTATAAGATAAAAGATCCGCCTGAAATACAGGGAACCGGGTATGTCGTGAATACGCTGGAAGCGGTTTTGTGGGCGTTCCACCGGACGGAGAGCTTTGAGGAGGGCATGCTGAAAATTGTTAACCTGGGTAACGACGCAGATACCACCGGAGCCATATACGGACAACTGGCCGGCGCGTATTACGGAGTTAAAGCGATCCCGGAACGCTGGCTTGACCGGTTATATAATAAGGATCTTATCGGAGGGCTGGCTGAAAAGCTTCTGAAGAGCCACCGGCTGTAGCTTTCTGCAGTCATTACCATGCCGCGGATACCATACATTTAAGAAGCAGGGCCTGGCCGGCAAGAGCATCTTCCTAAACCTTTTATTTACGTCTATTTACAGCCTGCCTGCCCATAATCCAGACATCGCTCGCCGTAAACCCTTATCCAAAGCGGTTTCGCGGACAATTAATTTTTAGTCCATGCAGATTTTACTTGACTTTCATCATTTTATTGATTATATTAATATTGTCACTTTAAGTGACTGTCGCAAGTTACGACACAGTTTACGGCGACATAAAAGAACCTGCTGAACTGTAAAGTAAGTTTTCGCATACGCCATGCGGCGGGACACAGAGCCCGCGTTTCTCCTACTCTTATTCACATTACGGGATCTCTTAAAGCCTGAAAAAAAATTCAGGCTGACGGTAAAACTTTGCTAAAAAATGAAGGAACGGATATGTACATCATAACCAGACGGATACATGATTACCTTGAGTCCCAGCAACTGAAAAAGCCCGAACTCGCCGTGCTGCCTGGTTACAACAATAAAAACCAAGCCCTCCGAAAGCTGGAGGGGTTTGCGGAAAAAGGGGTCCGAATCGTTACATCAGAGATATGCTGGTTAACGCCGCCGGAATGGACGCGGATGCCCTGGACACTGTCCTGCGCAAACGCTGGACGCCGGTACAGAAGAACAATATATATTACAAAGATTCCAGATCGATAAATAAGCTCAATATCTGAACAAAAACGAAAACATTAATTTATATATTGAGGACATTATGAATACAACGTTAACACATAAACCAGGGAGTTTAGCTTAAAGGCATCCGGAGATCGTTGATCCTAACCATTAAACCGTGAAGGAGGTTTTTATGTTTCCGGATGTAAAAATACGAGACTTAAAAAGGCAGATAGAGATTGCCGCCCTGGTCTACGAAAAACAGGGATGTTATTCCAAACTTGACTTGGCCGAACTTCTGATTGTCAGCGAGCCCCGCATACACCGGGATGTTGCCGACCTGAGAGCCTTGGGGGTCGGTATTTACTCGCGTAAACAGCGCTTCCATATTGACGGCTCGGAAAAAATCATTTCCCGCCTCATCAAACTGCTCATTGTGCTCTCTGACGCCGAGAACGGCTCCCGGCTTGTTCCGGATTGCTGCGTTAAAAATTCCAAAACACTGAAGCATATTGCCGGACTGAACCGTGCCATAAACGCGAGTAAAGTCGTACAGATTGAATACCGGTCGGACTGGAGAGAGGTGCTTCCCGCCGGGCTTTACGAGTACAGCGGCCGATATTACCTTTTAGCGGTATACCATAAAAACTTAATGTCATTTCCGCTTGACAGCATTCAGGACATACGTTACCCCGACCGGAAATTCAGCCCCGATGCCATTCACGGCATTCCCGAAACCGTTAAGCTTTTATGGGGACAGCACGCGGAGGGAACGGAACATGACGTTAAACTGCTGTTTGACCGTTCGGCCCTTCCGCTGGTGCGGAACCGGGTATTCGCCGAAGGCCAGTCCTGCCGGGAAATCAGAAATGGATACGAGGTCCGGTTCACGGCCAAACTTACCTATGAATTCATTGCATGGATACTGGGATGGGGAAAAACGGTGACGGTGCTGGAACCGGCGGAGCTGAAAGACATCATAATCCGCACTTCACGCGAAATTATTGAGACCTACGAAACCGCACCTGCAACGAACGCTTATGCCACCCCTGCGCGCGGCACACGGCACCACGCGCCCTCATTCAATTAAAACCATTTATTGAACCAAAAAGGACTCCAAAATGAATTACATTAAAATAAAAACAATTATCATGAAAATCATTAAACCCATATATAATAAGAAACGGCAGCCCGATACCACTCAATTCCCCATCCCGTTATGGAGGACTGTATTTCCTCGGCTCCAAAGCTTATTCTTCGGGATAGGTATGTCTTTCACCCTGCCGTGCGCCACGACCTGGCCCGGGTCTTTCCGCCGGAATTCATCAACCGCATTGATGAGATAATCCTGTTCAAGCCGCTGTCCATGGCGGCTGTCAGAGAAATTGTCAACATGAAGCTCATCCGGCGGACACAAAGCATACTCTGGGATAACGGCATTTTCATTAAAATTTGAGGACACCGTGACGGACCCGGTTGTTGAAAAGGGCTACAGCAAAGAATTCGGCGCGAGGAACATGGAGCGGGCATTCCATAAGCTGGTGCTCGAACCGCTGGCCGTGCACCTATGCGGCCCTAAAAGGGAAAACCGGAAAAAGCTGATTGCCGAACGCAAAGGTGATGAGGTGGTATTTGGGGAAAGCTGAGCTGGTTTAAACTTCTGACGACTAAACAACAGGTTCAGTTACTGGAATTAAGTTTTTTAAATGAATGACGAAAAAATATGGTTTCGGTATCAAAATTCAATTCATATATATTATCCCTGTATTTGTGCCTAAGAATTACCAAACAGTGCGTTCCAGAAGCCGTTTATTAAAAAATGATCAAAAACTGATCTTGATTTTTGAAAGAAATTTTCTTATCTTAATGAAGTGATTTAAAAAATACATGTCGTGATTTAGGCGACTTGCAGCGACATAAAATAAGTGGCTAAACAGCGAAACGGATTAATTATTGTTCCCGCTGAACGGCGGGTTTTTTTGTTCCCACCCGATTACACCGCTGCAAGATATCCTGAATACCGGCCACTGAAACCGGACGGCCATCCGTCCCGTTTTTCAGGCAACAAAACCATTAAAATGAATGGACCTGTCATGCAGAACGAATTTGTTTTTACTTCCGAATCGGTGTCTGAAGGGCATCCGGATAAAATCGCCGACCAGATATCCGACGGCATACTCGACGCGCATATCGCCTTAGACCCGGATTGCCGGGTGGCCTGCGAGACCCTCATCGCTAAAAACCTGATTGTCGTCGCGGGCGAAATAACATCCAACGCCTGTCCGGATTATGAATCCATAGCACGGGCAACGCTCCGCTCGATCGGTTATACCGACCGATCCGCAGGATTTGACCCGGATAATCATAAAATCATTCTCAGCCTCAGCAAACAAGCTGGCGATATAGCTATCGGCGTCGACCGTAACGGCAGTGAAACCGGGGCCGGAGACCAGGGGCTCATGTTCGGCTATGCCGTCAATGAAACCGAAGAACTCATGCCGCTGCCGATTTCCCTGGCCCACAAGCTTGTCATGAAACAGGCAGAGTTGAGGAAGAGCGGAGCCATCCCATGGCTGATGCCTGACTGCAAGTCCCAGGTTACGGTAAGGTACAGAAATAAGAAACCGCACCATGTGGAACGTGTTGTATTGTCCACGCAACATGCTGAAAATGTTTCCATGGAGGAAGTACGCGCGGCCGTCCTGGAACGTATAATCAAGAAAGTGATACCGGAGCAACTCCTATCCCCGGATATCCAGTATTTCATCAATCCGACCGGACGATTCGTTGAGGGCGGTCCGCAGGCTGATACCGGCCTTACCGGACGAAAAATAATCGTAGATACCTACGGCGGCAGCTGTCCGCACGGAGGCGGGGCTTTTTCCGGCAAAGACCCGACCAAGGTAGACCGGTCCGCAGCATACGCGGCACGGTACATCGCAAAAAATATTGTAGCCGCCGGCATCGCGCAACGGTGCACCATCCAGCTTTCCTACGCTATCGGCATAGCCGAACCGCTTTCCATCCTGCTGGATTTTCACGGAACCGGTGAAGTTGATGAAGAGAAAGTGCTATCACTAATTCCCGATATATTCAGCCTGAAACCAAAAGGCATCATTGACATGCTCGATTTAAGGCGCCCCGTTTACCGTAAAACCGCCGCTTACGGCCATTTCGGGCGGCCCCTTCCGGAATTCACCTGGGAAAAAACTGATAAGGCCGGTATGCTGAAAGCTTACTTGTCATAACATCAAAACCAGAGAGGATATTATGTACCCTTCATCAAAACTGATATTGGATTTTTTGGCCGAACGGCATTTGACAAAGACTGAGTTCGTTAAATGTCTGGGTTATAAAAACATAAACCGCGGCCTGCGAAGAATACAGAGATGCCTGGACACAGGTGTCATAAGTGATTATATACAAACCATGCTGGTTACCATGGCCGGCATGGACAGGGAAAGGCTGCAAAAGGCGCTCCGTGAGACTCGAATGGAAATGGAAAGAGAAAGAAAAGATTACATGATTCGCCGGGAACTGCAGGAGCGTTTACAATTCAGGCCGCACCTGTATGCCTTGAGCACGGCCAGCCGCCCTTCGTTTATAACCGGCTACGCCATCTGCGGCGGTGAAAATCTCAGGATCATCCCGCTTCCAGAAAACATCCTCAATGTAACTTCCGAAGAGCGGATGGTCATCATTAAAAGCCGGATTGAAGATTATAAAAAAAAGTATAAAAGCAGTATCCCTTTTTTCGGCCCGGTTTCCGGATTTATTTATCAGTATACTTACGATGAAGGCATGGAATTATCAGCCGAGGGGGAAATCCGCCATATCATGACAAAAAAAGAAAAGAAAGGGCAATCTTACTGGGAAATCGGCAACAAAAGAATTGAAAGTTCCATTGATGTGGCTGATGAATCCTAAATATTTTTAGAGAAGGGCCATGCGCGTTTTTTCAAAAAAAGTGACCGAAAGTAGAACCCGGTGAGGAGACGTTATGCCATAATAGGTGTTGCCCAAAAAAAGAACTTATTTATGACCCAACTAACCAAAAGCGAGTATATAGAAACGATCCGGAAGCGATATCAGAAATCCGGCGCGAGAGAAAGAGGGCGAATTTTGTATGAAGCCACGGTGGTGTTGGAATGCCACCGAAAATCCGCATTCTGACTGATCAATCAAAAAACCAAGTCCTGAACCGTTATTTTATCGCCGCGAAGGGTTCGAGTGAAGCAATTTACCGATCCGAAACTATTCATCAGGGGAAAGACCAATTTAAATAATTCCAAGCCGCGTAAGATCCTTCCGGGGCTCTGGTGACGGTATTATACTCAGCCAATAAAATCACAGATGGAAGAGCAACTGATAAAAATATCGGTCTCGGCCATCGATCGTATATTAAAGCCCAAACACATAAGATATCAAAAGCAAGGACCATCGATGACAAAGCCGGGGCCCTCGTTGAAAAAACAGAAACCAATCCAGACCGAACGATGGGATGAGAAGCATCCGTGTTTTCTTGAGGCCGACGCAGTGACACATTGTTATTCTTCCGTGGCCGGAGAGAATGCCCACACCATTTATTTGGTCGATATTGCCGGCGGCGGATCACTGCCCACGAGAAAGGCATCGCATCGACACCTTTTTGATTTTGGTGAATCACATACTGATGAGTTGAAAAAATACCGCTTTAATCTTTCGCACCCAAATGTTATGGTCTCTCTCGATGGAGAATCTCTTGTAATATTTTCCAGATTTTGGGTATCTTATTGATATAGGCTTCCCTTTGCAGCGCCTGACGGTGTTCGCGCGCCGGATAACCGGATACGGTTTTTCCTTCTTCGATGCAGCCGATAACGCCTGCCTGTGCGCCGATGATGACCCGGTGGCCAATGCATACATGGCCGACAATACCCGCCTGTCCGGCAATAGTAACGGAATCACCGATTATTGTACTGCCGGCGATGCCCGCTTGCGCCGCCACAACCGTATTTTCGCCGATGAGCACATTGTGCGCAACCTGAACCAGGTTATCCAATTTAGTTCCTTTTTTGATGCGGGTTTCGCCGAGTGTAGCCCGGTCAATACAGCTGTTCGCGCCGATTTCAACGTCATCTTCAATAATCGCTTTGCCAATATGGGGTATTTTGAGGTAGCGTTCGTTCTTTTTATAATAACCAAATCCGTCGCTTCCGATGACGGCGCCGGCGTGGATTATAACATGCGCGCCGATTTGGCAGTGATCGTAAACCGTAACATGCGGATACAGGCGGCTGTTTCTGCCAATCCGAACCTGACGGCCGATGCTGACATGGCTGCCGATTACCACGCCCGGCTCGATATCACAGTCTTCACCGATACAGGCGTAAGGTTGGATAGTGACGGCTTCGCCCAGCCGGCATGACGGATGGATTACGGCTGTCGGATGTACGGACGGTTTTAAACTTGCGGGTGGATGCAGCAAATCAATCAGTTGAATCCAGTCCTCATACACCGCGTCTGAAAGGATATAACCGGATGCTCTTGATTTTGCCAGTTCCACTATTGCCTCATTAACGAGATTAGACGATAACAGCCAGTATCCGGCGCGTGTGGCGTTAAGCTTTTTTACAGTGCGTTGGTCGGCGACGATGATTATTTCCTCAAAGGAAGCCCGTTCCGGCGTACTCAGGCCGGTTACTCTTCCATCATTTCCGTGCAACGATTTATTGAGATGTTTGGCAATTTCTGAAAAAAGCATACAGCACGCCAAAAAAAGAAACCCGTAAACTAGTACGGGTTTCTGTATGATTTAAATTAAATGTTTTACTTTTTATCGGTTTTTGTCTCTTTAACGTCCTTTTTTTCGGTATCTTTGACGTCCTTGATGTTGACGATTTCATTCAAAACTTTTTCGGTCAAGTCGTATTTAGCGTCCGCCGCCAGAATGATTTGAGGTGAACCGTCAAAAACAAAGTCCATACCTTCGGCTTTGCGGATGTTGTCCACGGCTTTCTTGACTTTGTCAAAAATCGGCTGCATCAGTTCCTGGTATTTCTTCTGCAGTTCTTCCTGATATTTCTGCTGGGAGATCTGAATCTGGTAGGCCAATTCCTGGATGCCCTTTTCAATGGCCTTTTTGGTGCCTTCCTTAATTAAGGCATTGTCTTTATAATTTTTGATATAATCGTCCTGAGCATTTTCCAGGGAATCCTGCATGTATTGCAGATGTTTACCCATTTTTTCCTGTTCTTCCTGGAGCTTGGTCTGAACGGTCTGGGTTTCCTTGAGGGAACCGAGGATTTTCTGGGAATCCACATAACCGATTTTGGATTGGGCCTGGACAGAAGCGGCGGCAATCAGAAAAACGGTTACGGATAAAGCAGTTATACGGATCATTGTTTTCACGGTATTCTCCTTGCTTAAGTTAATATTATTTTTTTCCTTCTTTTTCAAAATCGCTGCCGGTATTGTCTTTCTTGCCGGCGTCTTCTTCTTTGGACTTTCCGCCCTGAACGGCCTGTCCCTTGAGTGTCAGTCCTACGGAAGAAAATTCTTCCAGGATAAGAGCCGTCAGGTCCAGGCGTTTATCAATGGAGACCGGGTTTCCGGTGGATATGTCGAAGATGACATCGTACTTTTGTTTCATGCGGACATTATCCACGGCTTTTTTAATCTTGTCAATCAGCGGCTGGAGCAGTTCCTGTTGTTTTTTATACAAGTCGCCGCTTACGGGAGAAAAGCGCTGTTCGCGGTAGGTGCGCATCTTCTGGCGTCGTTCTTCGATATTCTGAATCAGCATATCACGGCCGCTTTTAGACAGAGCCAGGCTTACCGATTCGAGGTCTTTTTCGAGGCTCTCAATAGTGTCCTGCATGGCTTCCATCTCTCGGGTCCATTCAGCGCTGAGCCGCTGTAATTCGGTCTGTATATCCTGAGCCGCCTGTACCTGGGTAACCAGATACTGAAAATCGATGTAACCGATTTTCTGAGAATGCAGGGATCCGGAGGCAATCAATACGCCGGTCAAAGATATGAGCAAAACGAGTCGCATGGTTATTCCGTTCTTAAGATTTAAAATTGCTGTCCCAGCTGAAAATGATATTTGGGATATCCGGTCACTTTGGATTTTTTGTCAATGCCGTAGCCGACGTCAAGGCCGAAGATACCGACCATCGGCATGAACAGGCGGAAGCCGTAGCCCCAGGAGCGTTTAACATCAAACGGGTCCGAGGTGCCCAGCGATCGGAATACGTTGCCGGCTTCGGTAAAGACCAGCAGGTACATAGTCGGACTGGGGATTACGGGCAGTCGGACTTCGGCTGAATATTTAAACAGCGTCGTGCCGCCGATGGCATAGCCGCTCTGGCGCGGGCCAACCGAATGGCTGCTGTAACCGCGTAATTGCGTGGAACCGATATCCAGAGCGCCGCCGCCCATGTAGAACCGCTGGAGATGGGGGATTTCCTGGATGTTGGAACTGGCTGTGAGCGTCCGCGTATAGCCGAACATCATGTCGGTATAAAACACGAGCGTCCACGGAAGCGACATGAAGTTTTGTCCGCGGAAGGTGAAGCTCATAAAATCTTTCGGCAGGACGCGGGCGAGATTATAGTAACCGGTGGTGTCGGCGGTGACGAAGCCAATCTCGGAAGTCAGCGAATACAGAGAACCGGTACGCGGAAATTCAGCGGCATCGCGGCTGTCGCGCTGGATGACATTCGTCAGCGTAACGGATTTCTGAGGCCCGTAGGAATAATATGGGTTGACGTTGGTCATGTCATACGGTTTAATCAGCGAGTTGGAGTAACCGATCTGGATGCTGGTCTGGAAGAAGTCGTCCGGCCACTTCAGACGCCGGCCCAGCGAGAACGAGCCGCCGTAACTGCGGCTTTTATAGCCGAGGTACATCGCCCGGCGTTCTCCGTCGTAGGAATAATACAGCGACGTACCGAACGATGTTCGTGTGCCGAACAGATACGGTTCGGCAAATCCGACCGAGAATACGCGGTAGCCCTGGCCGCCAAGCTGCATATTCAGGGTGACCTGCTGGCCGTTGCCGAGGAAATTATTGAACGCCACGCCCGCCGAGCCGATAAATCCGTCCTGGCCGCTGTAGCCGATTGCCAGATTGGCCGTATCCGTGGGCTTTTCCGTGACGGTGATGACCACGTTGACCTTATCCGCCCCCGCCGGTTGGACGTCCGGGAGCACGTTCTCAAAATAGTTCAGCACCATCAGATTGCGCTGGGTACGGATCAACGCGTCGCGGCTGAAGGTTTCTCCGGGGAACGATACCACTTCGCGGCGGATCACGCGTTCCTTGGTTTTGGTGTTGTTTTTAATTTCCACCCGCGCCACGTCCACCGGGCCGCCCTCGGTAACAATGAATTCGATGTCCAGCGTATCCTTGCCGACGGGCTTTTCCACGGGAATCAGCTGGGCGTAAATGTATCCCTGATCATAATACAGGGCGTTGACTTTTTCCTGCATCGCGCGGTCGTATTTTTCCTGGTTGAACACGTCGCCGCGCTCAAAGCCCAGCGCCGCGCTGAGTTCCTGCCCTGAGAACAGCTTGTTGCCCGTCCAGCTGATATTGCCGACGTAATACTTGACGCCCTCTTCCACCCAGATATCAATGAACAAATCCTTGTTATTGCGCCCGTAATAAACTGTGTCCTTCACGATCTGAGCGTCCCGGTAGCCGTAGGTTTTATAATGCGTGATGAGTTTGCCGAGATCTTCCCGGTATTTCTTTTCGTCAAACTCGCTCCGTTTGTGCCAGCGCATATAACCCCCGGCGGCCATGGTGTCCTCGAAAACAAACTCCTGATGCCGGTGTCCGCGGCCGGAATTCCGCCATTTATAGTACGCGATCTGGGATTTGGTCTCCGTAAAGGTCTCGCGAAGAATGTTGTCGGAAAAAGCGACGTTATCATGGAAGGTGATGGCCTTGACCTGGACTTTGTCCCCTTCGTCAATCTTGATTTTCACAAGTACCTTATTGGAATCCGCCGAAGAGGTATATGTCTGAATGTCGGCCTTTGCGTTGAGATACCCTTTGGCGGCATAGATGCGACGGATGCGTTCGGCCGCGCGCGAGATGTGCTGGGGACTGACCGTTTGATTGGTGAACAGACCAATCTGACCGCGGATGTCTTTTTCGTCCAATTTGTCATAGCCGGTGATTTCCAGCGATTCCAGGCGCGGGTATTCCGAAACACGAATGATAATAGCCACGCCGTCATCCTCCGGTTCGCCGTAAAACTGGATGTCCTTAAACACTTTCATGTTCCAGAGGTTTTCGATGGCCTTCTGGATATCATCCATATTAAATGACTGCTCTTCAACGAGTCCGGTAGCGATAATAATCAGTTCCGCATCCGCCTTGACATTACCTTCCACTTTGATGGATTTGATCACGTTCTTAGCGGTAGTTGTTGTTTGAGCAAAGATAGTACCGTTCATCAAAAAGGGTAAAAACAGCGTGCCTATAGATATAAGAAGTTTCAATATGCGCATGAAGTTCGTTAACCGTTTTTTAGTTGATATGGATGCGTGCGATGGCTTAGATGTAAATCAAGTTTATCGGTTTTTTTTGATTTTATTGACGCGCGGTGAAGACAGTTTCTGTTCTTCTTTAATCTGTTCACTGACCTTCCCGAAACGTCGTTCACGGCTTTGGTAATTCAGGATGGCCTCAAATAAATGGGCTTTACGAAAATCCGGCCAGAAGGTCTCGGTAATGTATAGCTCGGCATAGGCAATCTGCCACAGCAGAAAGTTGCTGATCCGGTATTCACCGCTGGTACGTATTAATAAATCCGGCTCGGGCAGGTCTTTTGTGTACAAATAGCGTCCGAAAAGTTTTTCATCAAGGTCAGTCATTTTGATTTTCTTATTGAGGATATCCTGATGAATCGCTTTGACGGCGTCGAGGATTTCCGTTCGGGAACTATAGCTTAACGCGAGGTTCAGGTGAAAGCCGGTATTGTGTTTGGTGTTTTCAACCGCCTGCAGCAACTGTTTCATGGTTTCCGGCGGCAATTGCTCAATATGCCCGATAGTGGTCAGACGGACGTTTTGTTTGTTGAGGTTTTCAAGCTCGCTGTGGATCGTACGCATCAGAAGTTTCATCAGGGCAGAGACTTCCCAGGCCGGGCGTTTCCAGTTTTCCTGGCTGAACGCGTAGAGGGTGAGCACCTTCACGCCGATTTCGCCGCATCCTTCCACGATCTCGCGTACCGATTCCACGCCGTGGTTGTGGCCGGCGACTCGTGGTAAGCCGCGTTCCTGCGCCCAGCGCCCGTTGCCGTCCATGATGATGGCGATATGTTTGGGAATATTGCCCTTTTCGAGGATTCTTTCCTTAAGCGCTTGTAACTTTTCCGATACGTCTTTATTCTTTTTCATGCCTTAAATATTTAAATCTAAAATATTTAAAAGTATAGATATATTTTAATTCATTATCAAGATTAAAAACTTATTAGCAAAATTTCCCGAGTTGCTGCGAGGCATTTTTTCAGGATTGATGGCGTGCAGAATGTTTTTTTACAAAACTTAGAATAAGAGAAATTATTAACAGAGCGGCAAGGGAAGCGGCAAGATAGAAAGTAGTATAATTTTTACTTAAAAACATTTTGTCCGGATTACCCCATAGCGTAAAGGCGGCCCAGTAATGCGGCGATCGTTTCAGTTCCGGAGCGGTTTCCAGAAAATCGATTTTTGCCTGTTGCAGAGCCCGGGTGCGGGATTCGCCCTGTTCCAGCCGCCGGTAAAATAAACGCATCAGTTCACAGGTGGATTGATCGTCCGCAGGCCACAGGGAAAGCACGGCGCTGGCCGTGCCGGCGTAGGTCAGCGCGTGATAGAATCCGATAAAACCTTCGCCCGAAGACAGCCGCCCCCGGCCGCTTTCGCAACCGCTTAGCACCATCAAATCCGCCGGCAGCGATTGTTGAAAGAATTCATAGGCATATAGATTTTGATTCGTATCGGTCATGCGCTCGAATCCGGTTGAATCGGGTGTGTCATAGAAAAGAATACGGCTGCACATCGGTTCGGCGTCAGTTATCCTAACATGCGTAGCTATATCAATGATTTTATACTGCCCGCCATCGGATAGCAGTCGCGCCTTATGCCGACGCTGGTCCGTATGGATATCCGCTTCTGAAAACACCGCTGCGGCCGATTTGGTTTGTTGGATGGCATACGGCAGCGGTTCCTGGTTGATAAAATCGGACGACGCCAGACCCAGATAATTCCGGGGCGCTGGAGAAATCATCGCGCATTGCTTAAGAAACGCCGTGGCCGAGATCGCGTAGGTTACAGGATATTTCTTTAACAGATAATTATTACAACTGTCCGGATTATTCGTACAGAGCAACATTTCAAACGGCAGGTAAAACAGCGCGTCATCCGGTATGATGACGAGTTCCCTTCCGGCGTCCAGCATCGGCTCAAACGGTTCAAAAACCTGCCGGTATAACTGACGCAAATCATCCGGCTTAGGCGCTTGCGAGGCAACAACCCGGGTTATGCGATCCTTCAGTTCATGATAATCTGACGCCGCGACCCTGGAAAGAATCTGTCCGTCTTTGATGACAATGCCAATCAGAGAATCTTTCAGCAGCGCGTATTCCAGAATCTGGTAACGGCCGGCGGTTTGATCCAATAAATCGCTGATAGCGGCAATTCCGGGTTTCCTGAGATGATAATAATCGGGCAGTTGCTTCCTGATGGAATCCAGATAGCGGTCTTTTTCCGATTCCAGATTATATATTTCAAAATGCCTTTCCGTTTTCTGCCGGCCGGAGATATAATCCTGATACCACAAGTTAATCCGGCGTTCGGTATAGGCCAGGCTGTCGATAAAAACCGATGGAATGTTTTTTTGAGTGCGGAGGGTTCCTTGTTCGGTGAGGTAGGAAAGATACCGCGCTTTGACCATTTCAACGGTTTTCCACGCGCGTTCATGTTCGCCCTGCCTCGCGTAAAACCGGGCCGCTTTCTTATAAACCGGATGCACCTGTTCAATAAACGATGCCATGGCGACACCCTGCTGATACGAGGACCACCGCTCGGCGAGTTCGATGGCCTTATCGTGGTAGCGACGGGCCGTAAGCGTATCACCCCTGACTTCGGCCACCTGGGCCATCCCTGAAAAAACATTCCAGTTTAATGAGGAATATTTCAGAGCGTCTTTAAACGATTGTTCCGCTTTCTCATAATTATTATTTAATATATAAGCATCGCCGAGCTGGCAAAGTAATATATCGGCCATTCCCGGAAAAAATTTTTTATACTGATATGAAATAATGTACAGTTTAATGGCCTCTGAGACATCATTGTTTTGAAGCGCCAATTCCGCTAATTGGCTGTAACCCGCATATATCCGGTCGTTTCGGATTAACTGGTTTTTAATTTTGGCGCCGGTAGTTATGGCGCTATCCGCAAAGGTTTTTGATAAAAAGACGTTGCCGGTGGCCTGGAAAATCTCGCTTTTCAGAAGATAAATCAATACGGTCTGATGATACATCGGCGAAGTGACAAAATAACGGTAAGCCGTGTGGAGATCTTCAAGGGCCTGGTCATATTCAAATAATCCAATTTTAGTGTTGGCAGACTGAATAAAGGCAAAATAATAAGCCGAGGGGTATTTTTCTCTTATACTATATTTTTCTGCGAGGATAAAGGCCTCATGAATAGCTTTCAGGGATTCAAACAAACGGTTGGAACGCCGTAAGAAGTTATTTTCGACGGTAGATGCATAGAAAGCCATATAACCGTTGTTGGTTTTTTGATATATATGACCGGCCTTTCGGACCAGGCGCACGGCATTCATAAAATCGTTTAAATGTTGAAGTTTTATGGCCATCAGGTAATACTGCTCGGCGATGCGGTTAGAATCCTTTTTACCGCTGGAAACGGAAAGGAGCGAATCAAGATGTTTTTCAGTTTTACTAAAGTTATCAAAATATGTTGGTTTTTCAGTATTATTAATTGAAAAACCCAGGGTATGGATGCTGGTCAGGAAAAGAAAAAGAAATGATAATTGATTCATAGCGGTTGTAACAAAAATGTATATTTTCGTTAATCTATAAAAAAAACTGAGAAATCATATATTTCTCTTAACCATTTATTAAAATCTAAGGAGATTGTTTATGGGTAATGTGAACAATTCGATTGACATCCCGCCGCCGCCTCCGGAAGGTATAGGCGCTCTGAGGACGGAAGTACAGCCTGGTCTTATTTTGAGAATTGAAAACGCGCTGGTGGATATTTCGCACACCTACCGGAATTCCACGTCGCCGGAAGTAAATTGCCTGATAGCGGTGCAGGTGCGTAAGAAAGGTAATATATCCCTGCGCTGGGCGGATTCGGCTTATCAGGACAGCCGCATCGATAACGTAAACAGAAAAATCGCAGATAATACGATGATTATCATTTCTGCGCTGGAAATAAAACTGTTCAATGCGGCCATGAAAGAGGGCAGCGATGCTTTCTGGGCCGCCAATAAGATGGTTAAACAATCGCCCCCGCCCAACGCGCCTGATACGGAGTACTGGAACGGGAATATTGAAGGCGTTACCTGCGAAATAAAGCTTATGAACGGACGTCTTAAAGTTGTTGATATGATATAACAATCCGACCGATCAAAAAAAACGCCGTCAGATTGACGGCGTTTTTTTCGTGTCCATAAAACGATTACTTCTTAATTTCCTTCTTCATCAAAGCTGTTTTGTTTTTATATTCGCCAATCTTTTTTATCAGAATATCATCATCCGTTTTGGCGAGGGCCGAATCTAATAGGGACTCCGCCTGTGAAATTTTTTCGGCGTCATAACCGGGAAACAGGCCAAAGTCCGTCTTCTTGGCATCAAACAGCAGGCGCACGGCGTGTTTGAAATCGGTGATGTCCGGCCGCTCCCTGTATCCGCCGCCGCGGTAATGGTCGGGTTCCAGCGCGTACTCGTAATCTTTCTGCAAGGCCGCCAGCCCAGCATCGCCATGATCGAATCGGTAATTCATCCACCAGGCCGCTGCGCTGTAAATCAGTAAACAAAAGATGATTCCTGCCGCCGCTTTCACATACCACGGCAGGCTATACACCTGAGTTGTTTTGGTTGCCGCTTTTTGCGTCAGCTGGCCGATGTGCGTTTCGGATTTTGGTAAATTCCGAAGTTGCTGGTAGCGTTCAAGAAAAATCCGATATTTTTGGCGGCATAATTCACACGTATTCAAATGGCTTTCGGTTTCTTTAATGAATGCCGCATCCGCGCCAAACTCCTCCCTGAGTGTGTAATTCAGCAACGCATCCTGTGATATATGTCCGTTGTCATTCATAGCATTTTCCTTTGGCTAAATCCTCTTATCCCATCATGAGAATACTAACGAATATAAATAATTTTTTTACAGAATCATTTTGTCTTACCGGCTGACCGTCTAAGCGTTCATTTAATAAATGGATGATATTTTTTGAGTTGCGCATTTTTCGGAATATGTAAAATGAGTTCCGCGCAACGGTTTTGGCATCGCAACCCATAATTTCGGCAATCTGCCGGTTATTTTTCTGGTCGATGATTTTTAATTGGAGGATTTTCATCTGTTCTTCAGACAACATGCCGTTAAGTTCCTTGAACACACGATCGATGGTTTCGCGGCTGTCAATCTCAGCAATCAGGTCGTCGATAAAACTATACTCAATATCGACCTCCTCCACCGGCTGGAATGAGCAGCGGTTGTCGTCTTTTTTGAAAAAATCCAGGAGGACGCATTTACAAATCAGATTGACCCAGGGCTGTAAACGGTGCCCGCGTCTGAGCGTACAAAGGCTGGCGCTAAATTTTGTAAAAGCGCTGCTGATGAGGGCTTCCGTATCGGTTTCGGAACGGATTTCAAAGGATATAAATTTTTTAAAAAAATACCTTCGTATCCAGTGATAGGCCCATATCTGAAGTTTATCCAGTTGGTTGTTTTTCTTTTCATCCAGCCACGATAAAAACAACTGATTCAGCTTATCTTCCCGGTCAAGAGGAAACCCGATTTGCTTTTCAATATCCGCATGATTGACCGGCTGGTCCATAAAATGTTTAAAAAAAATTTAGATTCGTTAGTATAGGTTGTGTGTCAATTTGCAGGGTCAATATAATTAAAATAAAATACAAATACAACAGGAGTTACTAATGAGACCAACTGTCAACGATTCGGAACCAAAGGAATTCGCTCCGGTTCTTGCGGGAGGTCATTACCGGACGGCCCATATTATCAGCAGCGATCCGCATCTGGTTTGCGCGCTGAACCGGGTGTTGTATATGAATGATTATTCCTGCCTGTTCTCGTGCGGCGCGGATAGCGCGGAATCCAATCTGCGTCTGCTGAAAGCCGACCTGATTGTTGTGGATTATGATATGGAAAGGGATATGGCCCAAACGGTGTTGAATCATATCCGCGCCTTGCATCCCGACGTACCGCTGCTGATGACGGCCGCCCGTACCCTGGACAACAAGGAACGAAGCGCGCTGCCCGTGCTGCCGCACTTGTTGCTTATAAAGCCGCTGAAAACGGAAAGGTTGTATTCCATAATCCGCGCGCTCGCGCAACGGAGTGTAGCCGTTAAAAATTATGCACGGAGCACGCCGGCCCAGCGGTGTCCGGATTCAGGTACGTGTAATTAATTCTTTAAGGGTGCAGCTGGCATATGTCCTATAGTTATGTCATACAGAACGATGATTCACTGGACCGCATTGCGGAGGCGTTTTACGGGGATGGCCGTCTCATGAGGCAGTTGGCGCAGTACAACGGTATACTGGACCCGAAATCCATCCGCTCCAATCAGCATATCATCATTCCCTCGTATATGGAACTGACCGGCAAACCGCTGGATGTTTCCCCGGCGGCCGGCGAAACACGGATACAAACCCCGCACGGGCTGGACGAGATTATCCATGAATTCGGCTGCATCTACGACTACATCCGCGAGGATGGTACGGTTTACTGGAAGTGGGAATCGGATATGATCGGATTCTGCGAACTACCGTTTGAAATTCCGCTCTCCTGGTATCCGAATAAGAAAATCAGCCGGATCCGCTGTCATACCAAATTGACCGAGGTGTTTCAGGCCGTTTTTGAAGAACTTTACGATAAAGGGTTAGCGACCGAGATTAAAAGTTTCAGTTGTTGCTATGAATTTACCACCCAGCGGCATTCCGGTAAAGTATCGCCGCACAGTTGGGGTATTGCGGTGGACCTTAACGCGGAATCCAACACGCAGGGCACGAACGGCGATATGCCCGAACCGGTCGTGGATGTATTCATCGCGCACGGTTTTATCTGGGGCGGCGACTGGCCGGGCCGGCTGCGGGATCCCATGCATTTTCAGTTCTGTTCCGGATATTAGACGAGTAAAAGGAAAAGGCTATGAACGCTGATATGTACGGCTATCCATATTTCGGAAAAAGCTTACGGGCTTTCCGCTTTCAAAACGCTATCCGCTCTGATTAATGAACGCGGTGAATCCTTAAACGGATTTTAAATAAAGTATATACTATAGATTTGTAAGAAATCCAATGAAAGTAGAGGAACAGGAATCGATAGAATCAATGATGGGGGAGAGATTTTCGGAGTCGAATATCGATGGAGAGAACCAAAAAGTCCCGATTCTGACCCCATCGGGACTTTTGCTTTTTTACCGAAAGGAATTTCTGCCAGACGTCTGTTTACTATATGTTATCCACCCGAAGAAAATACGGAATTATATTTTAGAATATTTACACCTTCTGATTGGTTTTATCTCTTAATTGGGAGATTAAGTCATAGGGTAATTACCAACAAATTTATTTATGAATCCATCATCTGAAGAAAAACCTGTGGAGCAAAGGCCGGCACAAAATTCCTTTCACGCTAATCACAAGGTGCTGATCATCAGCCGCAGCGCGGATCGTATTCAATCCGTCAGCCGTCAGCTGTACCATGAAAAATATTACTGCCTCAAGGAATACGGATGCGGTCAGGCTATTGAGACGCTGAATCTGTTCAGTGTCGGGGTAATACTGATCGATATTGACATTCCATTGACGGAATCGCGCTGCCTGATTGAATGGTTGGAGGAAAACCGGCCGTCCATACGCCTGTTCCTGATCAACGGGTCCGATATGTGCTACGAATTGCATCATCCCGGCACCTATACCCAAACGCCGGTATCCTTTTCCTCGGTACATTTGACGGAGGCCATGCGACAATGGGATATGCATTCTAAATCACCGGGAACGGAATCTTGATTTACGCATGAGCATTCGCTCTGTCTAAGGAACTGTACCGTTACGTATTCGTAATCATCCGAAGGCGCACGGTATTCCGAAAGCCTTAGAAATTAAATCATCCAACCGGGTAGCAATCGGGATAAAATTCAATATGCATCCTCCGAAATCGCAACCCCATGCGTTGCTTATTTGATAGACAATGTTGCAGTTGCGTGTATCGTTACGCGAGGTGAATTGACATTTAAACCGTGAAAAGTATTTTGAAATTACATTGATCTTTGTCCCGGATCAGTTCAGAGGTTCGGCATAGGACTGAGTTATTTACAGACTCAGTTCGTTTTTTTTATCCTGATGGGTTTTATCGCGTCACGGTCAAAAACGGTACTTGATGAATTGTTTCCGAACTCTGGCGTATTGCCGATAAGGCGGTAAAAGAACTACCGCTGTATTGCTATTATCGCGTCAGTGAAGACTTGTGTATATTGTTCTCAAATGTTTTTACGCGGCCCACTCCTATCGACCCGTTTTCCGGCGTTCTCCAATTCAACTTCAAAACCTAAAAAAATTTCGGGGAGTGCCAACAGGTTAAATAAAGATATTAATTATTATATCATTTTGAAATACTTTATTTATAGCTTGAAATATTGTACTTGATTTATGCAAAACTATGGAAGGAGGCGTTATGAAAAATCTTATCATTACAGTTTTTTTGTTGTTTTTTGCAGGCCGGTTGATTCAAGCGCAATGGATTCAAACCGGTGGACCTTGCGGGGGCGACGTTCGTTGTATCGCATCGGACGGTTCTAATATGTTTGCGGGAACTTCTGGTACCGGTTTGTATTTATCGACCGACAATGGTTCGAATTGGACGGCGGTGAATGCCGGACTAACAAATCTTTATGTTCATTCACTTGCCATCAGCGGCTCCAATACATTTGCGGGGACGCATGGCGGCGTGTTTTTATCGACCGATAACGGTTCAAATTGGACGGCGGTGAATACCGGGCTAACCAATCTTTATGTCTATTCACTTGCCATCAGCGGCTCCAATATATTTGCAGGAACGTATGGCGGTGGTGTGTTTTTATCGACCGACAATGGTTCGAATTGGACGGCCGTGAATACCGGATTAACAAATATTGATGTCCATTCACTTGCTATCAGCGGTTCCAATATATTTGCGGGAACTTCTGGCGGCGGCGTGTTTTTATCGACCAATAACGGCTCGAATTGGACGGCCGTGAATACCGGATTGACAAATACTGAAGTCTATTCCCTTGCCGTTAGCGGCTCCATTATGTTTGCGGGAACTCAAAGCAAAGGCGTGTGGAGCAGGCCGCTATCGCAGATGGTGGATGTAAAGGACGACAATAACCTACTACCAAATAAATTTACCTTAGAACAAAATTATCCGAATCCCTTCAATCCTTCTACCGTGATCCGTTATCAACTATCCGCAACCGGAAAAGTCAGTTTACGAATATATAATGCGCTGGGCCAAGAAGTGCGTACATTAATCGATCAGAACGAGACTGCCGGCTCAAAATTCGTAATTTGGGATGGGAAGGATAATCAGGGCAAGAGAGTTTCTGACGGTGTTTATATCTATTGCCTGCAAGCCGGTAAATTAAAACAAGCGAAAAAATGTTTACTGCTAAAATAGCTCTTTCAATATGTATCCTTACGGTTCTTCCTATAGAGCTGTGCAGTTCTTTTATTTTGTTTGATTGACAGCCAGGGTTGTAAAAGTCCGTTTATTTTCTTTTCTATTCGAAAAGATGCGCCGGCCATAGACACCTATTTGGCGGAGTCAGAGTTCAGAATCAAATAAAGCGGATGTAGATAGTTGCCGTATCTATGTTTCTTCTTAAACTCAATATATCCGTTTCATACGACAGATTTTACCCTGGAAAATCCTTTGGTTTATTTATGGAGGCGCTGTTTTTACTGTCCGCGATTCAATAGTTCCGATGACCGCTGTACGGTAATCAGATATTAATGATTTTTCCCGTGGGGGTCATGTTGTCGGCGGCGGGCTTGCCGTATGTTTTTTTAAAGATTTTTCGTTGGCATTTCTGCGATTTTTCGGCGGATTCGCAGTAATTCTTGATCCATCCTTCTGTGATGACTTCCGTGTTGCCTTTAAAATTGATGAAAAATCCGCAGGTTTCGAGATTTTCACAAAACGCTGACATAAGACTCCTTGCTGTTAAAGTTAGGGTAAGGTCTCAATTTGACTGTATAAGTAACGCCGTTTCAGGATATACGGACATATATAGGTTGCCGCATGCCGAGCATACCCGGCAGAGTTTATGTTAATATTATTCAATTCAGCATTATCCATCGCTTGAATACCGCAGCCATATCGCCGACCATGCGGTCTTTATATTTCATGATCACGGTATTGGACAGGACGGCTGTATCGGATCCGGCCGGTGATGTATCGAGCGCCCGTCGGAGCGCGTCCATGTCGGAGTCCTGAACGCCCGCTTGCTGGAGATGGTCCAGCATCTGCCGGCACAAATCATTTTTCTTCCGGATGACCGCTTCGTTGCTCATGGTAAACACCTCTTTTTTTTTACCGGCCTGCGGCGGTTAGGAATTCCGACGGCGCGGCATCCCGCTGGAACAAGCCTTCACTCAGCGCGCTCATATTCCAGTCAATGCTGGCTTTCAGCACGGCGTTCTTGATGGTTTCGATGATTGGTTCGGGCTGGTCATTCATCAACGTGTTCAGCAGCGCCTGGTAAGAGGACAACACGTCGGCTTTTACGTCCTGTATCCGGTTGCCCGAAATAATAAAAATATTCGGGAACGAGCCGTCCGACTGGAATTGCGCCAACGCGGCGCTCACAAACGTCGGGCTGATCTTGGTTTCCAGCGCCGATAAAATATCGTTAATGGCCTCGATATACAATTCCTTGTCCACCGATTGATCCTGGAACAGATCCAGGCCGACGGGCAGGTCGTACATTTTTCTTAAAAATTCATCCATCAGATCCCCCTTAATTATACCGCCGTGCTGAGGCGCGATCATCAGCGGCTGAGGATTCAGTTTGCGGATCTGGTCCACCGCCAGACGCAGGGCGTTCTGCGAAGCCATATAGATCTGGTGGAACGTGCGCACGCCCGACCAGTTATCGGAAGTCGCGTACAACTCTTCTGAGAACGACAAACCGCCGAGAAAATCGCCTGAAAACAGGATACGGCTTTTAGGGTCGTAGTACATCACGGCGCCGCGAAAATGGCAGAAGGGTGTTGGCACAAATTGAATGATGTCCCCCGTGGATAACTGGGCTTTCTGTGAGGGGAATTTATCCGTCGCCTGGAATCGTTTCGGATTGAGTCCGTAAAAACGGATCAAACGCCAGGTGTCTTCGCTGGTGATGACCGTGAGATTCGGGTTGAATTTTTGAATATACATTGCATTCGTGCCAACGTCGGGATCCTGGTGGTTGACAAACGCGATATGCACATTACGGATATCGCCGATAATGGGCTTGACTTTTTCCGCAATCGTGTCGAAATCCGAGGGAGGCCCCGGATCGATCAGCACGTTAACCTGTTTGCCGTTTGATTTATAAATCCGAAGATAAACGTTGATTTCCAGCATGATGTTGCGGCGGATACCGACCCAGTATACGCCGTCTGCAATTTCAACCGCTTTTTTCAAATCGCTCATAGAATCCTCAGCAAGGTGTTAAGTTAAAAATTATTATCAGCGTCATGTGTCATGGCTGTGTATTTATTATTAGGGTATACCATGGCATAATCGCTATAAAAACGAAAAAGGGTAAAGTATATTTCCATTCTTTCATCTTTTTTTAAATGAAAAAATCATAACCGGAAGCGTTGTACTGATATCGGGGTATTGACAACGATTAATGCGGGACGGCGCTTAATTACCTTTGAGTATCATTTCGTTTTCGGCCAGCTGGAGTTTTTCGGTGATGACGTCGATTTTACCGACCATGACGCTTTCGAGGTCGTAGAGCGTAAAACCGATGCGGTGATCCGTCATACGGTTTTGCGGGAAATTATACGTGCGGATTTTCTCGCTGCGGTCGCCGGAGCCGACCATCGTTTTGCGCTGGGACGCGATTTTTGACTCCTGCTCGGCCTTGCGTTTTTCGTAGAGCCGGGCTTTGAGCACTTTCATGGCTTTTTCGCGGTTTTTCAGTTGGGAGCGTTCTTCCTGACATTGCACGACGATGCCGGTAGGGATATGCGTAAGCCGGACGGCGGTTTCGACTTTATTCACGTTCTGGCCGCCCTTGCCGCCGGCGCGGTAGATGTCGATGCGCAGGTCGTTGGGGTTGATGACGATATCCTTATCCACTTCCTCGATAACGGGGAGTACGGCGACGGAGGCGGCCGACGTGTGGACGCGGCCCTGCGTCTCGGTCTTGGGAACGCGCTGGACGCGGTGGACACCGCTCTCGAATTTGAGTTTGCCGTAGGCGCCGAAGCCCTGAACCTCGAAAATGATTTCCTTAAAACCGCCCATGTTGGCTTCGGTCATTTCGATAATTTCCATAGTCCATTTTTTTTCCTCGATGTAATGGCGGTACATGCCGAACAGGTCGCCGGCGAAGATGCCGGCTTCGTCGCCACCGGTACCCGCGCGGATTTCGACGATGCAGTCGCCGTCGTCATGAGGATCTTTGGGAATCAGCAGCATCTTCAGTTCCTCTTCCAGCGCGGCGCGCCGGGTTTCCAACTCGTCGAGTTCCGTCTTGGCCCAGGCCCGGAGTTCCTGATCGTCGGAGGAAAATATTATCTCCTTGTTGCCTTCGATATCGGCCAGGACTTTCTTCAGCATCTCGTATTTTTCGACGATGGTCTCCAGCCCGCGCCGTTCCTTATTCAATGTTTTAAGCAGGTTCTGGTTGCCGGCAACCTCGGGCTTCATCAGTTCATTGTTGATTTCGTCGAAACGGGATTTAATCTTTTCAAGTTGTTCAATCATAATTCATTTCATAAAAAAATTACATAAAAAAGGGAATATGCAGGCCAAAGCCGCATATTCCCCGTATATTCTAATTCAGAAAAGCTACTGCTGGCTTTTTTTTGCGCCCGTAGCTTCTTTGTATTTGGCAAATTTTTTGTTGAATTTTTCCACGCGACCGGCGGTGTCAATGAGCTTCTGGGTGCCGGTGTAAAACGGGTGGCAGTTTGAGCAAAGTTCCACGCGGATGTCTCCAACCGTAGAACGGGTACGGAATGTATTGCCGCAGGAACAAGTAACGGTGGACATTACGTACGGCGGATGGATACCTTCTTTCATATTTTCTCCTGTATATTTTATTTTTATATATTCTTATATTTTAAGGGGCTAATTATAGTCAGTAAAATTGAATAAAGCAAGAAAAATTTATATAAATTTAATTAAAACCGTGGGGGCAGCTACAGATTTTCTCCTTTCACTTTCAAAAATAATTATTAAATTAGCAGACATGAAAACTATACGTTCGCTGGCGCCAACCGATATTCACGCTATGCTCGAATACGCCTTGACCGTAGAAAGCCGGTTATGGAACGGCTTCATGCGGTCATTTACGACGGCCAATGTCGTGAGCTTATTGGTTTGGCTGGGCGTTACCTTGCATTTTCATTCTTTCGATATTTTCGTATGGCTCAGAATCATGGCGCTTGCTTTTAGCGTTACTTATACCGGCTGGTGGATTGACCGTATATGGTATCGTTGGTTTTCCGGAAAGTTTGCCCATGCATTTTCGATGAAGGCCTATCTTACGCGCCTGATCGCTTCTCTGATGGTGTCCGGTTCTGTGGCGTCGGTCCTAACCGTTTTCTTATTTGCTGCCGCCCGTCACCATCTGCCGGAATATATATTATTTTACGGAGTTGTTGTAACTGGTTATCAATTGATATATCAATGGATTATGTTTAACCGCATACGAAAATTATCGGTTGCGCAATTATAGGAGTCGATATGTCCAGCGAAAAGTCCCATATACAGAAAGTCATTATCATTGGTTCCGGGCCGGCCGGTCTGACGGCGGCGATATATACAGCCCGCGCGAACCTGGCGCCTCTGGTGTTTGAAGGGCACCAGCCCGGCGGGCAACTGACCATCACCACCGAGGTGGAGAATTTTCCCGGTTTTCCGGAAGGCATTCTCGGGCCGGCGATAATGGAACACATGCGCGCCCAGGCGAAGCGTTTCGGGGCGGATGTGCGGTTTGCTTCCATCCAGAAGGTGGATTTCAGCCGTCGGCCGTTTGTTGTGACCGACGACGCGGGCGAAACGCATCAATCGGAAACCGTGATCATCGCCACGGGCGCCTCCGCCAAGATGCTCGGACTACCTGAAGAGAAGTCGTTCATGGGATACGGGCTTTCCGCCTGCGCGACCTGCGACGGATTTTTCTTCAAGGGCAAGGAGGTCATGTTGGTAGGCGGCGGGGATACGGCGTTGGAGGAAGCCATGTATCTGACGCGTTTTGCGACGACGGTCACCGTCGTGCACCGCCGCGACGCGCTGCGGGCAAGTAAGATCATGCAGGACCGTGCGCTGAAAAATGAAAAAATCAAATTTTTATGGAACTCGGTTATCGTCCGGTTAAACGGTGAGCCGGGACAAAAGCTGACCGGGGTGCGCATCCGTAACGTAAAAACCGGCGAGGAATACGATCATCCGACGCAGGGACTTTTTTACGCCATCGGCCACCAACCCAACACGGCGCTTTTCAAGGGCATCCTGGACATGGATGCCAACGGGTATATCATCACGAAAAATAAATCCACGCGAACTAATATCGATGGCGTATTTGCCTGCGGCGACGTGCAGGATCATTACTATCGGCAGGCCATTACGGCCGCCGGCAGCGGCTGTATGGCCGCCATTGACGCCGAACGGTATCTTGCGGAATAAGTACAGTACAACCAGGGGAAAACCATGAACGTGAATAGCAAAGTATTTTTTGTAATCATATCTATTATACTAATAAACAGCCTGTCCTGTGGTTCCAGAAAAGTTGTATTACCGGAAACGGACTGGGATACGGTAATCCGTCAGAGCGCCGGCAAAGTAACTTATCTCGGCCTATCGGATGTGATGTATCCTTGCACAATTACGGGTCTGCAGTCGGATGTGCTGCGCATTCAACATGACAGCGTCACGCTGACCATCCCATCGGCCGTAATTTCGAAGGTTCGTATTGATACCGGCGGACGCGGACAAGGATACCGGATAGCCGGCGCACTGATTGGAGGGGCCATCGGCGCAACGGCCGGGTATCTGGTGGGTAAAAAACTGGTCGATTCGACCGGCAGCGCCATCGGACATCCGGTATCGGTTGGGCTGATTATTGGCGGGACTATCGGCGGAGCCTGGCTCGGCGGGGGACGTAAGACGGAGCTCTATTATCCGTTCACTACAAACGTGAGCCGCTACACGCTCCATGAAGAGGTGGGCGAGGACATCATCCGCGCCGAAATCAAAATGTACGATTTGTTTGAGGATCTTCCTCAGGCCAACGAAGAAATTCTGCTGATGCAGATATTAAAATTCGGCGAGGGCCGGTACCTGTTGCTTTACGATCTGAAAGCCGGCGATACGCTCGATGTCAGGTGGAAAGAAACCGATACCGCGTACCTCGAGCGGCAGCGTCAAAAGATCAGCGAAAAACTGAAGTAACATCGCCGCCGATGTTTTTGTCCCGTAATGCTCCTGCCCGGCAACATTTCCGCAAAACCGCTGTTTACGGCCTTATCGGATATCCGGTGGCGCGTTCCCTTTCTCCTCTGATTCATAATTACGGTTTCCGCCTTCGGGGACTCCATGCCAGTTACCTGCTTATACCGATCAATCCTTCCGCTTTTCGAGAAGGCATTCGGCGGCTCAGGGATTGGCCCGGGCTGCAGGGATTCAATGTTACGATTCCGTATAAAACACGACTGCAGAAATATATCGAACGGCTGGATGATACCGCGGCGGCCACAGGCGCCGTCAATACGATCAAGATTTCCCATGGCCAATGGATTGGCTATAATACGGATGTGTACGGCTTTATCCGTTGGCTTCGTCCGTACCGGGAGCGCCTCCGGGGGAAACGCATCCTGCTTGCCGGAGCCGGCGGGGCGGCGGCGGCCGCGCTGTACGCCCTGACGCATCACTTTTCTCCACGGTCCATCGCGGTGACCAACCGTCATGCCGCACGGGCCGAACGACTTATTCAATCGTACGGCCGCCGAACCGACCTACGCTATCTACGGTTTCAGGAACTACTAAACCAAGAATTTGACGTTCTGATAAACGCTTTAGCCTTGACACCGGTTTATCCGGAGAAAATCGCCCGCGTGATACGTCCGCATCATTACATCCTGGATATGAATTATCATTCCGACTCGCCGTTAAGCCGTATAGCGAAAAGCGCCTCAGCATTCTACCGCAACGGTACGGATATGCTCATTTACCAGGCGCAAGCCTCGTTCCGGATATGGACCGGACACCATCTCCCGGTTAAACCCATCCGGGAGTTGCTCCGCGATTACCGCACGCTCTGATGTATGGAAAAATCATTCACTGACCCAGCGATTTTACCGGATAATAAAAAAAAACGATGGCCGCTTGCATATAAGAATATCTTTTAATAACTTTTTATATGGGCAATCCTCAAAAAATCTATCCAAAAAAGTTTTTACGTTTTAATCCATTTTGCCATGGAATATTCTGGCTGCTTTCACTAACGCTGGTTTTTCCATTGTTGTCTCAGGATATTCCAACGGGGTTCAACGATACCACCGGAAAGGACACCGCCGTCGCCAAAGGCAGAACGTATTCATTGGGTATGCTGGATTTATTCCTCACCGCCCCGGTTGTTGTTGGCGGAGGCCGGGAAGAGGACGAAGTAGCGGATAAAATACGCAATAAAAAGGATTATTTTATTCAATGCTATACCAACAACCTGACCAAGTATGATACCTATACCTTTAAAGTCCGTTTTCAGTTTAAGATTGAACCATCCGGTGAGGTCAAGGAAGTCAATACCGTTTTCAGAGGAACTAAAAACGCGGTTATCATTAACTGCATTAAAAACGTTATACGGCAAATCCGCTTCAAGCCATTGCCCAAAGATAGCGGCATCTGTGTGGTTGAGCAATCTTTTATATTCCGGGTAATTTAACGATTTACCCCTTGATAAAAAAACCGATTAATTATGATACAACGATAAAGGAGTTTTTATGAAAACTTTATGTGCATGCATCGCAAGCGTTTTGCTGTCGGCGGCAACCCTGATGGCGCAGATCAATGCCACTCTTATCAATACGGTAACCGGGGAATTATCCGGCGGTTATAACCGGGGCGGAGAGATTAGCCCGGACGGGCAGAAATTTGCCGTCGGCGGGGCCAATGGTATTTTAAAAATATTCAACAGTTCCAACGGGAGCGTTTACAAGACCCTGTACGGCCATTCCAGCTATGTAAACGGAGTGGCTTTCAGTCCGGACGGGAAGAAATTGGCGAGCATCAGTTCGGACAAAACGCTGAAAATATGGGATGTTGCCGGCGGGTATGCTATAAAAACCTTTTCAGATTTCAATGATCTGGGCATCGCGGTGGCCTTCAGTCCCGACGGCAAATACGTGGCGGCCGGCAGTTATGATAATCAATTAAAGGTCTATGACATTAACGGCGGGTATTTATACAAAACCCTTTACGGTCATAATAACACCATCTGGAGCGTACAGTTCAGCCCGGACGGCAAGTATTTACTCAGCGGGGATACGGACGGTAATATAAAAGTCTGGAGCACTTCAAGTTGGTACATGGAGAAATCCGGATTTCAGGCCGGTTGGATTACGAGCATCCGCTTCACGTCGGACGGGACAAAAGTCGTTACGACGAGCGAATCCAAAACGGTACGCATCTGGAGTTTTCCAGCCATGTATGAGCTGAAAACCATGTCGCATACCGGCCCCGTATGGATGTGCGATGTCAGCCCGGATAACAAGTATGTGGCCAGCGGCGGCAAAGATAATGTGGTGCGTATATGGGATATTATCACAGGGGCTGAAGTGAAGACCCTTTACGGTCACAGCGCGAATGCCTGCGTGGTTCTGTTCACGGCCGACGGCAGTAAGCTGATTTCGGCCAGTGATGACAACTCAGTAAAAATATGGAGTCTGTCCGGTCTTTCCGGCTCCTCGTCCTCCTATAGTTCTTCCTATACGGGCGGTAGTGAGATTGTGGTGGCTAAAGACGGCAGCGGGCAGTATTCAAGTATTCAGTCCGCTGTCACGGCCGCCAGTTCCGGAGCCGTCATCCGGATAAAACCGGGTACGTATTACGAAAACGTGTCCATCTCCAAACCCCTGACCTTAAAAGGCGATGGTGCCAAGCAGACATTTATCAACGGCAGTTCCGAGACCACGATATCCGTCAGTTACGCGCAAAACGTTAAAATCAGCGGGCTTGCCATTACCAACAATTGTTCCAAGGATCCGTCCGCCGGTATCCTTCTGACGAATTCCAGCGCTGAGATCACCGACAACCTGATTTACAAATGTGGCGACGAGGGCATTAATGCCAAGAATTCCACGGTGACCGTTACGCACAACACCATCGTCGGAAACGGCCGTCTGACGCAAAACGGCGTTGGCGTCTATGTGGATGATAAGTCCTATGCCAACATCAAGAGCAATATAATCTCAGATAATTCCTGGGGCGTTTATGTGTTCAGCGGATCGGCGTATATGTCCTATAACTGCGTGTATAACAACTCCAAGGGCGATTACACCTCGATTACTTCCAAAATGTACGAAGTTACCTCGAACCCGGGATTTACTAACGCTTATAATAACGATTACACGCTGGGAGCCTATTCATCGTGTAAAAACAAAGGTGAGAATGGCACGGATATCGGCGTGATTAACTGGTACGCCGCCGGTTCCTCTTCTTCCTATAGTTCGTCCTACACGGGCGGCAGTGAGATTGTGGTGGCTAAAGACGGCAGCGGGCAGTATTCGACCATCGCATCGGCGCTGTATGCCGCCACGTCCGGAAGTACAATTAAGGTCAAGGCCGGAACGTATTATGAAAGCGGCTTATCCATTACCAGGTCGAATATTAAGTTAATGGGCGAAGGCCCGGGCAAGACCATCATCGACGCCGGAGGAAAATCCTATGTGCTCACGATGAAAAACGTGGACAATATCACCGTAAGCGGATTCACGTTTAAAAATTCCAGCGGCACGGGCGGCGCGCTGACCATCAATGCATGCAACAATGTGACGTATTCCAATAATGTATTCACCGAACTGAATGACTATGGTCTTTATATCTGGAGCAGCAATCCGGTGATTACCAATAACATTTTCTATAAGGTGGCCGGAGGCGAATACGCGAGCGCCAAGGACGCGATTGCCATGAACGGATCCAGTCCGGTGATCAAGAATAACATTTTTTATAACAACGCGGGCGGGAGCGCGATTGATGTGGAAGGCGGTACCTCTAATCCCGTAATCAATTACAATATTATTTATTCCAGCGGGCAGGCGTTCAAGAACTGTTACGGCGGAACCGGTAACCTGTTTTCTGATCCGATGCTGAACACATGGGATTTCACCCTGCGCGCCGGGTCGCCGGCGATCGGCAAGGGCGAAAACGGAAACAACATCGGCCTGGCTACCACTGCGGTTTCTACCTATTCCGGATATTCCGGCACGCAGACGGGGGGCAGTTTCAGCGCGACGCTGAGCAAGACCCTTACCTATCAGATTTCCGGCGATTATACCCGTTGCGGCGCGATGGACCCCAATGGGCAATTCTTTGCCATCGGCGCCGGCGAAGGCGCTATTAAACTATTCAAAACTGACGACGGAAGTTTTTATAAGTCACTCACCGGCCATACCAGCTGGATGAACGGCATGTCCATAAGCAAAGACGGCTCAAAAATCGCCACTGCCAGCAGTGACAAGACCGCCAGGGTCTGGAGCGTCAGCGGCGGCTATGCCCTGAATACGTTTTATGATTTCAAGGATCATGTACTTTGCACGGGTTTCAGCCCCGATGGTAAATATCTGGCGGTTTCCGGCTATGACAAATACATCAAGATTTATGATCTGACGAGCGGTTACACCTACAAAACCTTATATGACCATACCAGCAATGTATGGAGCGTACAGTTCAGCCCGGACGGCAAGTACCTGCTCAGCGGGGATGATGCCGGCAATATTAAACTTTTCAGCACGACGACCTGGACGGTCCAAAAAACGCTGTATCATTCGGGTACGATCACGCACTTTGCATTCACTTCCGACGGCAGCAAGGTGGTATCGACCAGTTCCGGTAGCACGGCCAAGATATGGAGTTTCCCGGCCATGTCCGAACTGAAAACCTTAAACCATTCGGATAAAATATGGATGGCCGCCGTGACGCCCGATGACAAGTATGTTATAACCGGAAGTTGGGACAAAACCATCAAGGTGTGGGACATCAATACCGGCAGTGCCGTACAGACCCTGAGCGGTCACACCAACAATATCGGCGTGGTGCTGATAAGCCCGGATGGCAAAACTATCGTTTCGGCCGGTGATGACAATATGATCAAACTCTGGACTGTTTCAGGCGTCGGCAGTTCCTCATCCGGAAGCAGTTATTCCTCTACCTATACCACGACTTCTTCCGATGGATTGAGCGCCACGCTGGACAAGACGATTTCGTATCAGTTATCCGGTGAATACAACCGCGGCGGCGCTATGAGCAAGGACGGCAGTAAATTTGCCATCGGCGGCAAAGACGGCAGTTTAAAGATTTTTAACACCTCCGACGGCAGTTTGTATAAATCGCTGAGCGGGCACAGCAGTTGGGTAAACAGTCTCGCATTTAGTCCCGACGGTACCAAGCTGGCCAGCGGCTGCAGTGACAAGACCCTGAAAATCTGGGATGTCAGCGGTGGGTATGCCATCAAGACATTCTCTGAATTCACCAGCGATGTCATCTCCGTGGCCTATAGCGCCGACGGTAAGTATGTGGCCGCCGGCGGCTTCGACAACACCGTGCGCGTCTATGATGTCAGCGGGGGATACATGGTCAAGGCGCTTTACGGCCACGCCAATTCGATCTGGAGCGTGCAGTTCAGCCCCGATGGCAAGTATCTCATCAGCGGCGATTCGGACGGCAACATCAAAGTCTGGAACACATCCAGCTGGTATCAGGAAAAAACAGGCTTTCAGACCGGTTGGATTACCAGCATCCGTTTTACATCCGACGGTTCCAAAATGGTTACCACCAGTTACGGTAACACCGTTCGGGTATGGAATTTCCCGGGCATGTACGAACTGAAAACCATGAGCCATACCGGCAATGTCTGGATGGCTGCCATTAGTCCGGACAACAAATATGTAATCAGTTCGGGCAACGATAAGGTGATCCGTATATGGGACATCCAAACCGGCTCCAATATTAAGACCCTCTACGGTCACAGCAGCAACGTCGGCGTGGTGCTTATGACGTCAGACGGGAAGAAGCTTGTTTCGGCCAGCGACGACAATACCATCAAGCTGTGGTCCGTTTCCGGTGTCGGGACTTCATCCGGAACATCCACCTATACTTCCTATACCGGTTATACCGGCACCGCGAGGACGCTTACCGTAGCCAAAGACAACAGCGGACAATATACCAGTATATCCTCGGCGCTGGCGGCCGCGCAGTCCGGCGATATCATTCAGGTCAAAGCCGGGACCTATTTCGAAAGCGGCCTCTCGATTACCAAGCCGAATATCAAATTGCTCGGCGACGGTCCGGAGAAGACAATCGTGGATGCAAGCGGTAAAGCCACCGTGCTGTCGGTAAAAAACGCCAACGGTGTGACCGTCAGCGGATTTACCTTCAAGAACTCCAGCGGCACGGGCGGCGCGCTGACCATCAGTGCGTCCAACGCGACCTTCTCCAACAACGTTTTGAGGGAATTGAATGATTACGGCTTATACATCTGGGACTGCAATCCGACTATTGCTAACAATGTGTTTTACAAAGTGGCCGGTGGCGAATACGCCGATGCCAAGGATGCAATCGGACTGAACTCGGCCAACGCCATCATCAAGAACAATGTGTTTTACAACAACTTCGGCGGCAGCGCGATTGACAACGAAAACAGTTCCTATCCTGTCATATCGTACAATATCATTCATTCCAGCGGACAGGCCTTTAAGAAATGCTACGGCGGGACAGGTAATCTCTTTCTCGACCCGATGCTGAACACGTGGGACTTTACGCTGCAGGCCGGTTCGCCGGGCATCGGTAAAGGCGAGGGCGGCAGTAATATCGGTATTCTGGCCGCTGGCGGTGTGCAGAAATCAACCGTGGTAGTCAGCGGCAGTTCAGTAAGCGCTACCTTATTCAAAACATTGTACGGTCATAATAATGAAGTCCGGGGCATCGATTTTAGTCCCAATAACAAATATATCGCCAGCGGCGACTCCAAAGGGAACCTGTTCCTGTGGGATGCTGTAACGGGCGCCAAGGTCCGGACTTTTTACGGGCATACCTCGTATATAAACAGCATCCATTTTAGCCCGGATGGCAACAAAATGGCGACGGTCAGCAGTGATAAAAAAATACTTGTCTGGGATGTGAACACCGGCACGCAGTTGTTCAGCTTAACCGGCCATACGGACCTGATCGTTCCGGTTCGCTTCAGCCCTGACGGGCAATATCTTGCCACCGGATCGTTTGACAATACCGTGAAGATCTGGAACGCGCAGACGGGCGCGCTGGTACGCACGCTTACAGACCATAAATCCAGTTTATGGAGCATTGCCTTCAGCAAGAACGGCATTCTCATGGCCAGCGGCGATACGGAGGATGAAATCATCCTCTGGAACACCAGCAGCTGGACCAAGGTGCGCAGTATGAAGAGCGGGAGCAGCGGCAATTGGGTGAACGGGCTTGAATTCTCGGACGACGGAAAACTGCTGTATTCCGGCAACTACAACAATAACGTAATCATCTGGGATGTGGCCACCGGTGTTTCCACCAAAACCCTTTTTGGTCATACCAACCACATTTGGGGACTGGCCCTGAGTCCGGATGGTAAAGTTATCGCGACAGCCAGTGCGGACCGTACCGTAAAACTCTGGGATGCGGCTTCCGGCCAGTTGATAACCACCCTGGCGGATGCCAAGGACGCTTTATTCAATGTAGCCTTCAGCCGCGACGGCTCCAAGCTGACCGCGTGCAGCGACGACAAGAATGTTTATGTCTGGAGTCTGAAGGGTGTGGCCGGCGCGCAGACGCAAACGGTTTCGTATGAGACGACGACGTCACTGCCGCCGTTTCTTACCGCGACCGCCGTATTTTCGGACGCAGACGGGAACAATGTATTATCCGCCGGCGAGTCGGGAAAAATCACGATGACCATTAAAAATACCGGCAAAGGTCCGGCGCTCGGGGTCAACGCCAAATTCTCGATTACCGCGGGCTCCCTCGGCATGTTTCTCGGCAACCCGAGTTATTATGTCGGCGACATTTCCCCCGGCTCCGAAAAAACCGTTTCTACGACGATTGATGCTTCCGAAGATGTTATAGACCAGAAAGTCAGCATCCGTGCGGAAGCCACCGAAAAGAACGGTTTCGGTGCGGATGCCATTACCGTTAATTTCAACACCAAAGAACTCGATCCGCCGCTGCTGACGCTGAGCAAGTTTGTGATCCGTGACGACGGTAGCGGTCAGAGCCTGGGCAACGGCGACGGTAATATCCAGAAGAAAGAGACCATCGAGATCACCGTCTTTGTCAGTAACTCCGGGCGCGGAACGGCCAGCAATGTAAAGCTGTCTTTTAAATCAGGCGACTCCGGTGTTTTAGTGTCCCAGGGAACGGCTACGGTCGGCGATATCCCGCCCGGCGAAGTGAAAAAAGGCGTATTCGTTTTCGCCGTCAGCGATAATTACAATTCTCCGAGTTCAAAACTGCCGCTGTCGGTGGAAATAACCGAAAAACGGCCCCGATTCTCCAAAACCGAAGAACTGGATATCAGCCTCGATAAGAGTTACAGAAACGAAGTGGTTGTGGATGTGGTGTCCAACGTCACCCATGAGACTAAAAAGACCGTAACCGGCGGCAATATCAAAGACAAGGTGGACGAGGCGATTAAGAAAATGAATGCCGTCATCGACAAGACCGTCGATAAACTCGAGGGTATCGAACTGCCGATGCGGGAGAATGTATACGCCCTGATTGTCGGCATCAGCGACTACGAGAATAAGGACGTGCCGTCGCTCAGTTATGCAATCAACGACGCGGCGGGCGTTTATGCTATGCTGACAAACAAAATCGTCGGCGGCATTCCGGCTGAAAATGTTAAATTCCTGAAAGGGGCCGAAGCGACCGGCAACAACATCAAAATGGCTTTAAATACGCTGGTGAATTACGGAATCGACGATGAGAAAGCCACTCTGATTTTCTATTATTCCGGGCACGGGGCGCCGGAGCAGGATGAGCAGGGCAACGTGAAAACCGCTTATCTGATTCCCTATGACGGCAATCCCAAGTTTATATCCATCACCGGTATCGGCGTGGACTATCTCCAGCAGGAACTCAGCAAAGTGAAAGCGAAAAATGTGTTTGTCGCTTTAGACGCCTGTTTCACGGGCTCCGGGCGTTCATTTATGAAAAAAGGCGCCCGCGGTATTAATCTGGTGCCGAAAGAAATCATCAAACAAACCGGCACCGAAGGCCGCGTATTTATGACCGCCGCCGCTAATGACCAGTCCGCGTTTGATTATCCTGACAACCAGCACGGCCTCTTTACGAATTATTTGCTGGAAGCGCTTACGGGCAAGGGCGACAGCGATCCTGAAACCGGCAATAACGACGGATGGGTTACGTCCTCGGAGGTATTCAACTATCTGAAAGACCGTGTTTCGAAAACGGCGCGCCGGCAGGAAAACGTCAAACAGGAACCGCAAATGATCGGTACCGGTGAAATTAAACTGACCCGCACCATGCAGAAAACGTCCGGTACCATGTCGATGGATGAAAAACTCGCAAAAGTCAAAAAAGCGTTCAATGACGGCGCGATTAATATGAATCAATATACCAAAGCCTACGGACAGATTAAATCCGGCACGGAAAACCAGACGCTCAAGGATTTCATTTCAGGAAAGATTGACGTGAAAAAATTTGCCGATAATTTCTAAGGCAGGCAATCGGAAGCATCCAAGCCCCGGAGGCATGGCTTCGGGGCTTTTTTTTGACTATGAATTAATTATTATTGTGTTATATTTCCGAAAAGGCATCGTTAACCAAATGAACAGGAATCCATAATGAACCATAACGGAATTTTCAGCAGATGGCTCCTTCTGATTTCAGCCATAGTATTCTATGCCTGCGGTACCGCGGTATCGACCCGAAACGAAGCGGCATTGCAGGCCTACAAGCAGGGCCGCGTACTGGAAAAGAAAGGGGACACTTACTGGTACAGCGCTCTCAAGCATTACCGCCGAGCCGTTGAACAGGACAGTCGGTTCTATGAGGCCTATCTGTCCCTCGCGCGGCTTTATGAATACAAAGGCAACGCTCTGCGGGCGTCGGAAAACTATCAGAAGGTTATCTCGCTGAATCCCAACCTGATTGAGCATTACCTGGACTGCGGGCGCACGTTGTATTATTCGGAAAAATATAACGAGGCGCTGATGTACCTTCAGCAGTTTCATACCCTCCATCCGGATAATCCCGACGGGCTCTACTGGCTGGCCGAAACCGAGCGCGCCCTCGACAATCCTGTGGCGGAAGATTATTTTTTGCAACTGACCCGCATGGATTCGCAGAACGTCCAGCAGTGGGAATCGCTGGCGCTGTATTACTACTACCGCGGCGAATACGATAAGGCCCTTCCGGTATATCAGAAAATCGTGCGATCGGGAAAAATCCCCGGGCCCAATACGTATTTTGAATACGGTTACTGTCTGGTTCGTCTGCAGCGGTGGAAAGAAGCCGCGGATGTCCTGGAAACGGCGGCCCGGCAGGCGGGAGAAAAATCGCGCGCCCATGATTACTGGCAGGTGGTTACTAAAATCGCGCTCGGGTATTTCAAGGGCGAGGCATTTATAAAATTTCTGGATGCCCGCATGCAATTGGAGGAAATCAGGGACAACGAGTCCAAAAAAACCATGTATCTCGGTGTGTACCGGCTATTGAAAGAGGCCGTCAGTCTGGAACCGGATTTTATTCTCGCGCATCAGGAACTGGCAGCGGCCGCCTATACGCTGGGCTATGATGACGAGGCCATCACTGCCTATGAAAAAGTTATTGCCGCCGGCAAAGCCGACGCCGATGCCTATGCCAACGCCGCTTATCTGTACTTCAGGAAAAATGATTTTACGCGGGCGGCGCAATATTATGAGGCTTCGCTCGGAATAAAACCGGAACAGGATCACATCAAGCGTTATCTCAAAACGACGCAGAAACTCATTAACAACAAAATTAATAAAGAGGCTTACTGGCTCTACGATAAAGCGCTGAACAGCCGCAATACCGATTCGTCCGTCTATTATCTCCGGCAGGCGCTGGCCGTCGATACGGCATACTATGAAGCCTGGCTGCAACTGGGCGCTACGCTGACCCGGTCCGGACAATACCTCGAGGGCGAGCAGGCTCTTCTGAAAGGTAGAACCTTCTGCGCCGATACGGCCGCTTTGCACGTGTTTCATTATCAGTTGGCAATGAACTACAGCCGCCGGGACCTGCACGATAAGGCCATCGCGCATTTCGATACCGTGATAATGCTGGATCCCTATGATTATGACGCCCGTTATGAACTGGCCAAGGTGCATGTGGATCGCTCGGACCTGAAAAGCGCCATGGCCGTTTACGATCGTCTGGTTCGAGATAATCCGGATTATTTCCGCCCGGCCGATTACGAACTCAAAGCGGCGGATGTGGATCCGATGGATTACGAAGAGACCAGCCTGACTGTGGATCTCGGCAACAGCCTTAAATTAGGACAGGTCAATACCTACCGGATGGACATCGTATCGAAACAAGACGCGCTGCTTCCTGCCGACGCCAACGGCGACAGTTCCCGACAGCTTACCGCCACGTTTACCGTACAAGTGATTGACACCACATCCTACGGCGTGAGCGAAATGGCTGTAGAAATACTAAGCATCGACGGTTACGCGCTTCTGCCGCAGGAAATAAAGACGGCGGGACAAAAATACTACGTTCGGGTCTCGGATGTGTTCGGCGTCATCAATATTTACGGCCTGCTGGAGGAAAATCCTTACTCCGTCTCGCGTCTGGTGCTTTCAGCGGTGGAAGATTTATATGGATCTTTTCTGCGCAAGCCGCTGGCCGAAGGCGAATTGTTCAAGACCGCCCAGCGGGTCTTTAAACTCGGTTCTGTAGATGCTGTCGGTGTGATCGAAGACGCCGACGCGCGCGTAGTCACGGGTAAAAAACATTACGGCATTTTCGGAAGCTACGACGCCGCCCGTTATGGCGAAGTCGGACGTATTTATATCCAGAATGAAGGCCAGGCGGCCTTTGAGTTCGACCGCGCCTCCCGTCTGATAACCCGCTACCAAAACCGGTTTACCACTAAAACTTTCCGTGAAGTGACCGCCACGATGGAATTCCAGAGCGGCTCCTACGAGATTCGGCTGACCGGTACGCGGCAGGAAAAGCTCGATCCGCCGCAGAAATTCGTACTGGATAACGTACCGTATGTCAAACAGCACGGTCCGCAGTGCGCCGCGGCTTCCCTGTCCATGATCCTCGGTTATTACGGGGAAACCCTCCACCAGGACAGCATCTACGCCGTCATCAAGAGCGACTATGCCGGCGCCCAGTCGGCCGATATCCTGGGATATCCCCGCAGTTTGGGACGCTACAAGTCATTCGGGTACGTGGGCACGCTCGAAGACCTGAAAAACCGCGTGGAACAAGGCATTCCGGTCATCGTGTTCCTGACGCCCTATGGATACGGCCACGTGGTGGTGGTCATCGGATTCGACGAAACGAAACACCAGATTCTCATGCACGATCCCACCGTCGCCAACAACCACGCCATCGGTTACGACGACTTCCTGCGGGAATGGAGCCAGAGCGGTAACGAATGCGTGCTGGTCGTTCCGTTTGACCGCGAGATCATCCTTACGGAGGGGCCCATCGCAACGCATCCGGCGGTGGAAACCAAATGGCTGGCCGATAAAGAACTCGGCAAACGCAACTATGACCAGGCGATCCGCTTATACGAACAGGCTCTGACCCGCCTGCCAAACTACGAAGCCGCCCTCGAAGGAAAGCTGTTGGTTTATCTTTCGAAAGATGACGCCGATAAGGCCGCCGCCGTGCTGGATACGCTTCTGAAAAACAACCCGAACAGCATTGAACTGATCCTGCGTAACGCCAGTCTTCTGCTGTCGCAGTACGATTATGATAAAGTGCTGCAACTGACTTCCAAAATCAAAATGCTCGACGAATCCAACATCGTCAACTATATTTATTCCGCCAGCGCCCTGTTTTCGCAGAAAAAATACGACGAGGCCATCCGGGAAATACGCACCGCCATTAACCTGAATCCGCTGATTTCAACGCCGCGCACGATTTTGTCGGGGTTTCTGGCTGAAAAAGGCGACTGGGAGCAGGCTTACGAGCAAGCCAGGATCGCCATCCGCTATGAACCCGAAAATCTCGGCAATTACCTCAACCTCTCGGGTATTTATCAGACGGAAGTGCGCAACCGTTTCCTGACGGCGGTCAAACGCGCCGAGGCGGTCAAGCAGGCCGTGGCATTAATGGATTTTGTCCGGAAAAATAATCCCCGGCTTCCGAACCTGGACCAGATTTACGCCGACATCTACGTCATGGACGGCCGCGACGCGCTGGCGGATTCGCTCTTCAGGGAAAATATTAAAAAATATCCCGACGAAAACGGCGCCTATAACAATTTAGCCTGGCGCTATGCGACCAAAGGAATCCGGCTGAATGAAGCGGCCGTGCTGTCGCAAAAGTCCATTGAGCTTTCCAAACGCAATCCGTATTATTTTGACACGCTCGGATGGATTTATTTCAAGATGGCGATGCAGTACCTTGCGGCGAATAAAAAGGATTCGGCGGATGTCTATTTCGCGAAAGCGGAAAAGGAATTCAAAGCGACGATTGAATACGATATTTACAGCGACTTTGCGTACCGTCACCTCGGCGTGGTGTATGACAAATGGGGCCGAAAGGAACAGGCGCAATCCCAGTATGATATCGTGCTTGGCATGCTGCCCGATCAGGCGCGCACCTGCGTGGAAATTGCCCAGGACTGCGAGGAGGGGACGTTGTGGGACCGTGCCGCGGAATATTATCAGAAAGCCCTGAACATCAGGCCGAATATGGATTATGCCGCGTATAAACTCGCATACCTGTATGTGCGCCTGAACAAATCCGGCCCTGAAGCCATGATTTTTGCCGATCTGGCGCTGGAACAGGATACGACCAATTTCCTGTATCGCGGCATGAAAGGCATCGTGCACTACTATCTCCAGCAGTATGAACCGGCGCTCAAAAACCTGGAACGCGCCGTCGCCGAGCAGGAAAATTATTTTGACGAGGAAGCCGCCCTGAATCATTATTTTCTAGCCCTGACATATCAGAAGCTGAATCAGAAACAAAAAGCCCTCGCGCAGTTTCAGCTTTATTTAAAACGCGCGCCGGACGGCGAGTTCGCAGTATCCGCACAGAAACAGTTGAAGCAATGATTTCAAAGATTTTTTTGCGATATAGTAGTTGATTTAACTCTAAGTATTCGCAAAGTTGTACGGAGAAAAGCGCAAAAAAAATTAAAAAAATCGCCCCGAGCGGTACCGTAAGGGGCGATTTTTTACGCGTCAGTCAGAAAAACTCTAATTGAACAACACTGGGATGGAATCGCAGCCTACTGCAAACCGGAAAATAAAGTGTCGTTAGGGTTTGTCGAAGGGTTAAATAATAAAATCAGAGTCATTCAGCGACGAGCGTATGGTTTGCGAGATGAGGAATATCTACAATTGAAAATCTTGACATGTATGTTACCGATGATATAAAAATGATAAAAAAATACCCACACGATTTCAAGAAGACCCTAAATTCATTTTCAAAAAACGAATTTTCTTGCATTCGTGAAAAAAATAGTATAGATTTTTCTTGATCTCAATCTAGGCAACTCGACAATGCGCATTCAGTTATCGCTTCAGCCAAAAAGACCTTTTTCTTTATCTCTGAATTATCAGCAATATTTATCTGCTGTAATTTATAATTTAATTTCTGAGGCATCATCAGAACACGGGTCCTGGCTTCATGATCGCGGCTTCGTGCTTGGAAGAAAGCATTTCAAGCATTTTACCTTTTCACGGCTGATGTTTCCGGAAAGGCCCTTAATCAGGGATGGCAGAATTTTCATCGACGCTCCCTTCAGTTGGTTGGTTTCAATCCATACAGAAGCTACACTCCTTCAGCTGATTATTGGGCTTTTTGAGAGGCGCGCAGTTACGATAGGTCAGGCTAATAATGAGGCGAGAATAAAGGGTGTAGAAATTCTGCCGGAACCGGTGATTTCAGACAAAATGAAGTTTATATGTCTTTCTCCGGTACTGGTGAAAAAACCGGTCAACGTTTCGCGAAACGGAAACGAAAAACTGTCGGCGGAATACCTGATGCCTGGTCATCCTGAAGCAGGATTTTATCTGAGTAAAAACCTTGTCAGCAAATATCTGTCTCTGCATCCTGAAATCAAAGAAACGGACAAGTCCGTTCGCTTCATGCCGGATGAAGAGTATATTCGGAGAAAGGAAGGCAAAATCAGCAAGCTGATTGCTTTCAAGAATGGATCGGACGAAGAAACCCGCATGCGTGCTTTTGAGTGTCCGTTTATGTTGGAGGGGGATACGGAACTGATCCGGATCGCCTACGAATGCGGGTTGGGCGATAACAACGCCATGGGATTCGGGATGATCGAAACCGTGCGTAACGGGAGCCGCGCATGACAACAAAACAAACCGGTACGCGCAATATTCTTATCGGCCTGTCGGGGCTTACGCCGCAGGTGATCTCCGAAACGCTCTATTGCCTGTTAACGCAAAAGAAGATCGGGGTCGATGAAATCTTTGTTATCACTACCGGTAAGGGAAAGGAAATCATTCTTGGCAAGGGAAGTTTGCCTGCTCTTAAGAATGAACTCGAACGGATGGGGAAGGAACATAACTTGAAAATGCCGGCGTTTGATCCTGACCGAAATGTTTTTATTGCAAAGGAAGATTATGAACTTCTCGATGATGTGCGTACAAGTAAAGAAAATGAATTATTTCCTAACTTCATCGTTGATTTTATTCGTCGGCATGCGATAGGAAACACTTGTTTGTATTGTAGTCTTTCCGGCGGGCGTAAAACGATGAGTGTGGCGATGGCCTATGCCCTGTCGCTGTACGGTAGGCCCTGTGACGGTTTGTATCATGTCATCGCCGATCCGGAATTTGAGGCGACAAAAAGATTCTTTCCCGAAACAGCCGCGGAAGGTAAAAAACTGGTTCTCTCGGAAGTGCCTTATGTCCGCCTGCGGGATAAATTGGATCAAGACCCCATATATAACCAATCGGCTTATATGGACATGGTGATCGAGGCGCAGCGGCAGATAGAAAATCTCGTAAAAGTACCGGAATGTCGCGCCGATATTCGCAGGATGTCGCTGGAAATAGGGAAAAAAACCATTCCGCTTCAGCCGTTCCACATGGCGGTTTATCTGTTTTTCATGGAAAATAAATCGGCCGTCAAAGGCGGCAAAAGCATGGACAACGCATCGATTGAAAAAATCAAAGCGATTTACAGGAAAATCGCTCCGGGAAATTCTCATACCGATCGCGTGATGCAAACGCTCGGCGGTTCCGGCGCCGCTCCCGCCCTCTCCAAGGCCATCAGCATTATTAACCGTAAAATACGGGACAGCATAGGATCGGATTTGTGTTCCTACTATCTCATCAATAAAGACGGGTCCTACGCCAACAAATTCTACAGCGTCCCCCTCGACCGCAAACTCTTCAGGAAAACAAAATGAAAAAGAATGTTCTGAGAATGTTCTTGGGGTTGAGAATTAGAAATAATCACTTTATAATTTACTGAACAACATTTTGTCATAAGTTAAGTTAATGAATGGAATCAAACATGGAAATTAAAGAAAAAATATTGACGGCATCTTTCTTTCATGATATTGGTAAATTTCAGCAACGGGGAATACCCCTTAGTGAGAGGTTGCAGCATACGATTTATTCAGGTGGATTTGTTAACAAATATTTTAGTGATGATTTGATTAATGCTATGGTTTTAAATCATCATCAAGAAGAAATAAATAAATCCAACTTGACAGGAGAGAAAAGAATACTCGCTGAACTTGTTTGTGAAGCTGATAATCTTGCCAGCAATGAACGACAGCCTGATCCGAACGTCAGAGAACAACAGCCATTAGAGTCAATATTTTCTAAAGTTGATTACGGAAAAAACCAGAATCTCTTGTTTTTACAAAACATCACGAAACAGCACTATGACGATTATATATTTCCTGTAACTAAAAAAGAATATGACACGCTATCAGAAAATCTTGAAAGCGAATATCGTGATCATTGGCTATCCTTTGAAAAAGATTTTGAAAAAGTAAAAAATGAAGAAATTGAAACTAAAATTAACTTAAGCAAAAAATATTTATGGAGTATTCCCTCTTCATCGTACCGAACTCGTTCCGATGTATCATTATATGAACATGCAAAAATAACATCAGCTATCGCCATTTGCATTTATGATTGGATGAAAGAACAATATCAGGACATCAGTAAGTTTGATAAAATATTTAATCGCGAGGAGGAAAGATACCTGCTTATCCTTGGAGACATAACCGGTATTCAAAAATATATTTATAATGTTGGGCATACGGGAGCCGCAAAAGCGCTTAAAGGAAGATCCTTTTATCTGCAACAGATGCTTGATAACATAAGTTACTGGATGCTGGGTAAAAAGTTTAATTTGCCGGTAACAAATTTAATTTATTCCAGTGGTGGAAAATTTTATATTTTAGCGCCAAATACTAGTTTTGTAAAACAAGCATTATCTGAAGTGCAGAGTGAACTTGAAAATAAATTAATCAACGAATATGGAAATAATCTCGGTATCATATTTGGCCATATTGTACTCAAAGGTAAAGACCTGGAATATGATAAAACACGAAAACAACATCTGATATCTGAAAAATGGGATGAACTTAATAAAGTAGTTGAAATCAACAAAAAAAGAAAATTATCATTTAATTGGGATTATTCTTACTTCGTGCCACAAGGTCCGGATGGAGATGTTTTACGATGCTCGGCTACCGGTAAAGAACTCATAAAAAAAGAGACATTAGAGCAAATCAAAAAAGAAAAAGTCAGTTTATCTGATGTTATACACTTTTTTAAATATGAAACAGATCAATGTGTTTTTTATGAAGAGCTGGATGACAACCAACAGCCCACAGGAGACTATATAGCCGAGGAACAATACATCTGCCGCAAAATCGGTCAATCCCTTAAACAACAGAAAAAAGAGGTATATATTTACGATTCATGTCTTTCGCAATCAGATGCTTATTCTGTTTTGGGGGTTAATTCATTTTCTGTTGGAAACAAACTTTCTTGTAAAGATATAACAAGAAAATTTCATATCAATGAATTTGAGTTATCAGGAAATGATCAAAATACAATCAGCGGTTACAAATTCTATGGAGGAAACTGGAAGTTTGACTCTTATAGTGAAGTCATTAAAAAAGGAGTTGGAATTGAACGATTGGGAGTTTTAAGGCTGGATGTGGATAATCTTGGAAAAATATTTAAAGAAGGTTTTGCGCACAATGCTACTTTCAGTCGTATTGTTCAATTATCATCAATGCTGGATTACTTTTTCAGTCATTATCTCAATAAATTATCAGTATTATACTGGACCCCCACAGAAGGAATAATAGATAAAAATGAAATTTCAACGAATGAAAAACCAAGAATGGTCAGGGAACTGATTGAAATTGTATATTCGGGCGGTGATGATGTTTTCATAGTTGGTCATTGGTCTGTTCTTCCCGATGTTGCAATATGGATTAATAATGAATTCAAAAAATATACGTGTCATAATCCTAATTTCAGTATATCTGCTGGTATTGCCTTGTTTGACGACAAATATCCTATTTACAAATCAGCAATCAGTGCAGGCGATTTTGAAAATTCCGCGAAAAGAATATCACGCAATAATAAAAATTCAAATAGTACGACTGTAAAAGATGGCATATGTTTTCTTGATATAGAAATACCGGTCAGTTGGAATGATTTTAAAGCAATATCGGAAAAAGTAAAAAACATTTATAGATGGATTGAGTTGGGCAGGATAAATACACAGAATGAAAATAAAAAGATCAGCAAGGGATTTATTAGCCGTTTATATTTCATTAGTAATGAATATAAAATAATGAATAATCAAAACTGGTCCAAATGGCGCTGGCGGGCGGCATATTCTTTAAGCCGGTTTGGTAATCAGTATAAAGATTTTAAAAGAGAGATTGATGAATTTTCCGCCAATCTTTTCTTAAATCATTCAACCGAACAGGATTTTATAAGAATTTTATCAATAATTGCAAAATGGGCTGAATTATTAATAAGAAAAAGGGAGAATTAATTATGGCGACTAATTTAGGAAATATCAATGGTGAACAGAAAGCCCCTGAATGGATAGCGAATGGTTTAGACACAGAAGCCATTACTTACGCTGAACTTTTTGGTAAAGAATTGTCCCCAAAAGGATCTGGGGGTGATAGGGGTGCGCTTACTTCATCGCAAATAAGAAACGTATATGGAGAAGTTATAAGAATTAATATGAAAGGGTATGACAAATCCAGTACACTTTTATTAAAACCAAGATTAGCTTATATGACTCAAAGGAAAGGTACTGATGGATCAAGAGATTTCCATAAGGTTATTGATAAGGCGCTTGATGCCGTATTAAAAGGAAATACCGAAGAAGAACAAAAAAAACGCTTTGATAATTTCGCAAAATTTTTTGAAGCAATATTAGCGTATCACAAATCATTTGGAGGAAAATAAAATGAATAAAGGACAATTAATAAAGAAAGTTTTAATAAGTGGAACCATCACCGCTAAAACAGGACTGCACATTGGTGGAAACAGCGTTGGGATGTCTATCGGAGGTGCCGACGCAACCGTTATACGCAATCCTATCAATAATGAACCCTATATCCCGGGCAGTTCTCTTAAAGGAAAAATGCGAAGCCTTATCGAAAAAATTGAAGGAAAATTCGGTGGTAGTCAGGGTGAACAAATCAAATACAGCGCATTTACAGATGAACCGGATCATATAATTTGCAAAATATTTGGTACTATGCCGGAAAAAATGAAAGGAAACGAACATCCTACTTCCCGATTAATCGTGAGAGATTGTCCATTAACAGAAAAAAGTCGAAATTTACTCATTAAGTCAAAAGATACGGATATGCCTTTTACCGAAGTTAAAACGGAAGTTGTTATCGACCGTATCACATCAGCCGCAACGCCTCGTCAATTAGAGCGGGTACCTGCAGGAGCTGTTTTTGATATGAATCTTGTGTTAAATATCTATCATGAAGATAATGAAATTGAGACAGAATTAATCAACAAGGTATTTGAAGGACTGGCTCTTGTACAGAATGATTACTTAGGCGGTAAAGGAACCCGTGGAAGCGGAGAAGTCAAAATTAAAGTAGAAAAACTTCAATATAAAAACAAAGCCGCTTATGAAAAACTGAACACATGGGAAGATTTACCTGAAACTCCAAATAAAACTCCTATCCCACAAGACCTCCAGTAAGAAAAGAAAGATGACAATGAAAGCGTATAAATTAAAATTTCTTTCATCATTTCATATTGACGCCGGAAATTCAGTTGACGGTCCATCCGATTCTATCATACGATCAGATACGCTTTTCAGCGCAATCTGTACGGCGGTAAAAACTCTCTACGGAGATTCAGAAGTAATTCGTTTTTTAGAACCAGGTGCCATGGTTCTTTCATCTGCTTTTCCATGGTTGAAGGATGAGTTATTTTTGCCAAAACCGTTAAGTTATTTTCCGGACATTCAGGATTATGAATCGATTAAAGATTTCAAGAAAGTGAAATGGATAGCCAAAGAACATCTGGAAAATTTGATAACCGGCAAAGGAATTTCAAAGGATTATTTGAATAAAGCCTATATTCTGAATGGATGCCTGCTAACTGGGCTTGTTGATAAAAACGATGTATTATTTAAAACACAGGAAAATCCGCATATTGTAGTTGACCGCGTTTCTAATAGGACGCAGATATTTTACAAAACCGAAGTGTTTTATTCATCGGATGCCGGTTTATTTTTTATTGCGGATATACGTCCTGACCTTGAGATCAAATTTGAAGCAGCTTTGCGTTTTCTGGGGGATGAGGGTATAGGCTCTGACCGCACCAGCGGCAAAGGAGTGTTTGAGATAACAAAAACAATCAATTTGTCTTTTCCGTCAGCCACGGAAACTGATTATTATTGTATCCTTTCATTATATTCTCCCGATGAAACCGAATTTCATTCAATAATACCGAATGAATCTTTTTATGATTTTGAGATCAGGAAGGGTTGGGTCTTTCAAAATACATATAGAAGAAAGTCATTGCGTGTTTTTACGGAAGGTTCAGTTCTGAAATTCATCAATAAGCAAAAGCCCAAAGGTATGATTCACAATGTGCTGGAAAAGGAACATTATGAGGGCGTATTAAGAAATGATATTTTCCGGAGCGGACAGGTTTTAGCTATCCCCATAGCAGGAGTTAAACCATGAATCAAATAGATAATACAATTGAATCGGCAAAAAATAAAATTGGAGCTAAAATACCATGTACTATTGAAGTATTGACTCCGGTTCACATTGGAAGTGGAATCAAATTAGCAAAAGATATTGATTTTATTTCTACATCTCAAACGACAACCATTATACCGCAATCTCTTTTGTTAGAGTATTTGGAAAATAATCCGGATGAAATTGAAAGTTTTATTAACGGTGAATATAAGGCTGTACTTAATAATATTAATAATGTAAGAAAATATGAAATTGGCAATGTTAATGAAATAGCACAGTTTGAAAGAGATGTTTATTGCAATCCTTATATTCCCGGTTCATCCTTAAAAGGAGCCATCAGAACAGCTTTAATAAAAAAATTAATCACGGATCTGAATCCTGAGAAAGTTCTTTCAACTCTTAAAAATATTTATAACAGCACCAATATTAAAAAGGAACATGCGTCGCAGGATTTATTAAAGCTTGTATTGGGTAAAGATTCGAATACAAATATTATGAGAGTGTTGCAGGCCTTTGATGCACACTTTAAAGAGGTTTCATTAGAAAGAGTTTGTTTGTTGAACCTTACCAATCAGGATGGAACCTCCTATGGCTGGAAAAATATAGGCAGAAACAGAAATATGTCTGATCCAAATGATGCAACTCAAATATTTATTGAAACCCTCCCTATCGGGAGTAAAAGCGATTTTTCTATACATATTGATGATTTTTTATTAAATAATTCGGCAGCTAAAACAAAGTTAAATTTTCAGGGACATTTATTTAATAATTTATGTTCCACAATAAACTCTTATACATTGAATCAGTTAGATGAAGAAATAAAGTTTTATGAAGGATTAATGAATCCAAAAAAATTAAGTTCGTTGATAAATAATATCAAAACAATTCACAGCGAAGTGAATAAACTTGTTTCTGGCACTAACGAGTTTATCTTGAGACTCTCCTGGGGAGGAGGTTGGAGGTCAATGACAGGTAATTATTTAGATGGCGAGGCACTAAAGGGGTTTAGAGAAAAATATGCGTTAACTAGAAATGATTTTCCAATTTTTCCTAAAACTCGTCGTATTGTTTTTCAGGATAACATACCGTCTTATATTACCGGTTTTGTAAAAATAAAATTAAATGATTGCTTGAGTGAAGAAGAAAAATCGATGCTCTTGGAATCAGGAGCAAAAAGCAACTTCAATGAAACAGATGTTAAGACAAACAAAAATGAAATATTAATTCAAAAAGAAGAACCTGTTGTTCATAAAGGAAAAATTAAAAAAGAAGATATAATATACGCAAAAGTAATCCGTTCGGAACAGCCTAGCGTGATTGTTAAATTATTTGCGGATGAGTATGTTGATGAATTACGGGTACGTTATCCTTCAGGCATTCCTGAAAACACAATAATTAAAGTAAAAGTCACTGAAGTGCAAAAGGGAAAACCGTTAGTAGTGTTTAAGGAATATATAAGGTAGAAATTAATTGAAAAACAAATATCTTACACATATAAAAACACATTAAAAGCGATATCAGTTTATATAACTGTATTTAATATTAATCTTTTATAAATTTATTATTGAGAGATTAAAAAATAAAATTCATAAAAGCTGTAAATCATGCACAATACTCTGATTTGTACTGTAGGTACCAGTTTGCTTGAGGGTAATCTGAAAGGTTTATCAGAGACTACAAGAGATAAACCCGGCAACTGGATAGAAATCAAACGTTATTATAATGAAAAAAACTGGAATTTACTGGCGCGGGAATTATCAACAATAAATCCCCTGGAAAGAATATGCGGCGCTGAAATTAACACGATCGAAGGCGCCAAAAATAAAAAATGGTTATCTCTGGAAAACCTTATCTTTCTTGTTTCGGATACGGACAAAGGCATAGCGACCGGAATGCTTCTCAGGCATTATTATCAGGATTACCGGAAAGATTTAAATATTAAAACCGTTGAGTATAAGGTAATTGAAGCCCTGCAGGATGAGGAACCAAAAAAATTTAAAATAAACGGTTTAAGAAACCTGGTGCGCGTTATTGGCGATTATTTGCAAAGATTTGGAAAAGAAAATTGCGCCATTGATTCTACCGGAGGTTATAAAGCGCAAATTGCTTTCGCGGTTTTGATTGGACAGGCGATCAACATACCTGTATATTATAAACATGAAAAATTTTCTGAAATTATCGATTTTCCCCCGCTTCCCGTTTCTCTTGATTATGATTTATTGGGTAAAAACGCGCATATACTGGATTATCTGGAAAAAGGCCATACATTGGCTGAAACTGATCTTGATGAAATCGATCCTAAATTAAAAGTATTCTTTGATGAAATAGATGTTGACGGAGTAAAACTTTTTGCACTGAATGCCATTGGTCAGTTGTACATGTTAACTTTCCGTCTTCGCTTTCCCCGGGCAGTCAAACTTACGGATGCATCCCCTGCAGATAAAAAAGAACCCGCATTCCGGGATGATCATTACCCAAAAGGATTTAAGAATTTTGTATCGAAGGTTTGGAAAGAAATTTCATGGATCAAAACCTGTCATTCATTGCCATACTTCAAACAAAAAGCAATCAAAGGAGTTGAATTTTTTGTCTGGGAGGATGGTGAAAATTATCAATTGGTTGGGACTTATCAGGACAAAGACAAATTTGGCGCCCGGTATGGAATCATTACCACCGATCATTCGAGGGAGAGCCTGAATTGGGCCGCGGAATTTTTAAACCGAAAATATGATATTCAATAATGGAGAATAATGCAATGCTGACGCTTATCAACCTCATTGGCGAACAGCCCATCCCGAATTTATTGCCTGTGCGGCATCTGCAACCTGAAAAAACCGTTATGTTTTATACCGATACCACGGAAAGGACAGTTAAAAGAATTCAAAAACTGGTTGAAAATTCATCCGTTCATAAAATCGATCCGTATGATTTTAATAAAATAATTGAGGGTCTTGAAAAAGTCATCGGTAAAATTCAGGGAGAACCGGTTTTTAACATCACAGGCGGAACAAAAATGATGTCTGTTGCAGCGCATAACATAGCTAAAAACCAAAATGCAAAAGTCATCTATTTGCAAAGCGAGGATAATGTAAATCTTTTGCACACGCTTACTTATAATAACCATACACTTTCTTCGGTTGATCAGGCAACGATCGGAGAATTGATCAATATTGATTATTACCTGAAAGCGCATTTACCGGCGTATGAAACTGAAGGATATCATACGGAAAATAATAAACTTTCTTCAGGAGGATTTTTTGAAAAGGCAATTGCTGATGTTTTAGAAAAAAATAATTTTGAAGTATTAGCCGGAGTAAGGCCAAAAGGAGTGGGAAATCAAATTGAAATAGATCTTGTTTTCAGGCTTAAAGGAACGAATGTTGTCGCAATTGCTGAAATAAAACTGGGAGACGCGAAAGGTGAGGGCCCCAAAAAGGGACTCGACCAGTTAGTCATGGCAAGCGAAAGGGAATATCTGGGTACCTACACAAAGCGATTCCTGATTACTGCTCGTAAATTGAACCCGGACATTAAGGAACTGGCGTTAGCACACCGGATTCAGTGTGTTGAACTTATGGACTATAACAATGACAGGAAGTTATCAGAAAAATCATCTGCTTTTCTGGCAAATACTATAAAATCAAAAATGATATAATCACATGCCCCTCACCCTCATCTCCCTCACCTCGCGCGAATCCATGGCGAACCTTATTCCGGCGATGGAACTTAAACCGGCTAAAGCGTATTTGCTGACGACGGAGAATTTTACCAAGGAAGCCGGTTACCTGAAAAGCGTGATGGAACCGAAAGGCGTCAAAACGGTAATCTACGACCGGAACATCGACGCTTACCGGCCGGAAACAATACGGCATGCGATACGGGAGATTGCCAGCAACGAGAAAAACAACGATCTCATCCTGAACGTCACCGGCGGAACAAAACTGATGGCCATCGCCGCCTACGAGGAATTCCGGGCGGCCGGCTGGCCAATCCTTTACTGTGATACACCAAACCTGAGACTATTGAAAGTTTTCCCGGAGGAATCCGGAAGCCCGCTGGCTCGGCCGGTTAGTATTGACGATTACATGAAGTCCTATGGTTTCACTATTTCAGACGAAGAAGAACGGCAATATAACCCGATGATCGCCGTTCTTATGGACTGGCTACTGGCCGGGCATTTCAGGGATTTTTCAGCGGGGGTGGATAAATTCCGTAAAAAAGTACTGCAGAATATTCCGGCCGGCGGAATTGAACAAGGGCCGTTCCTTTTCCAGAAACAATTCGACCGGTATCATGTACACATTAAATCTCTCAAGGAAACTATTCCTGTTGAGAGCACGTTCCTGCACGGAAAGTGGCTGGAATGCCTGGCGTACCATTACCTGAAAACCCGGCGCCAATTACCGTCGAAACTCGGCGTAAAGATTTTGCAGCATGGCGAAATTCCAAATGAGATTGACGCGCTCTACATGAAAAATTACCAGTTGCACCTGGTTTCGTGCAAAACCGGACGCTATGAGCCCAAGGATTTGTTTGAATTAGACACGCTGAGACATCTTACCGGCGGAACATTCGGGGTGGGTATCGTACTGATGACCGGCGGTCCTACCGAAGCCTTCGCCCGAAGAGCCAAAGAACTGAATCTGCGCATGATCTGGATGACCGAGCCGGAAGACCTGGAGGAATTACCGTAACAGTTGTCCGATCAGAGAAATATTGCAACTGTTTGAAATAAAAACGAGGGTTTTATGAGCGTAATCACTGCCGTTATTCTGATTATTCTGATCAAGCTGATTTACACGATACTGAAAAACCGGCGAGGGGATTGTATGTATTTTAAATATCGCAACCTGAAGATTACGGCCGCGGTTGCGGATTATAATTGGACGAACATCATAGACGGCTGGCGATATACGCGATGAATCGATAAGTGGAAATTTATTATAAAAAATTTTAGCAAAAGGCCGACATGCTTTTAAACGTATCCAATCACCCGCTTTCAGAATGGACAACGGAGCAGGTCAGCCAGGCAACAAAGACATACGGCGAAATCTGCGACATACCGTTTGCGCAGGTGCCGCCGGATTGTGATGAAGCGGAAATCATTCGAATAGCCCGTGATATCGTTAAAACCTGCATGAACCGGATACATGAAAAAAACGAACCTGTTGCGATCCATGTCATGGGCGAAATGACGCTGAATTACGCGCTGGTGCGGTTGTTCCAGCAAAACGGGCTTGAATGTATCGCCTCGGTGACGGAAAGAAAATATAAACTAAGCGGTTCAGGCTATGTCTTTCTGGGTTTCAGAAAATACCCCGTACTGTAGGGCCACTTACCAATTTGTCCCACTAAAGACACAAAAATCCGCTCAAAAACTGATCATTCTAAATCATTGATTTTTATCGGACGGCTGTGAAAAGAACATTCCGGAAACATTCCCGGAATGTTCTTAAGCTTTGAAATTCATCGTCGCGGCCTTATCATAATGGGGTACAACGAAAGGAATAGGCCATGAATGAAAAATCAAAAGTCACTTTACAGCCGCTTAACGACGCGGCGGAACCGTTGATCGATGAACCGCTGGAAATAGTTCTTTTCATCCGCAATACGCCCGTTCTGAACAGTTATTACGCCGGGCTTGCCGACGAAGAGATCATTTCGATACTGAACAGCCGTTACCGTTACATTCTGGCGTCGGTGCGGGTAACGTATCTGGTGGATGAAAAAGTATCGCGGAACCTTTCCTTGCTGATGAAGGGAATGGACGTCTTAAACAGCATGATCGGCCGTTATGCGCCGGAATGCCGGATTAAAAATTTTAACTGATACCAAACGCCGCTGTCGCGGCAAAGGAGAAGCCGTCATGGATTTTTTATCGGGATTATTAGCCAAATTTATGGTAGGCAAAGCCGTCAATTTTATTGCAAAGGAAGCGGAAAATGTTGCCCAGCCTGTGGATATGCCGCAAAACATCGAGGAATACGGATTTTCCCAGTCGCTGAAGAACCGGGGAAGCGCGACGGCGTATAAAATGAACATTTATCACCTGTATGAGACGTTCAAATCGGATTTGGGACGCGACGAAAAAAGGCAGGAAGAACTCCGACGGCCGCTGAAAACGCGCCGGGATGAACTGGACGTGGCCCTACAGCATTTGCGCGAGAAGGCCGACGACCTCGCCGGCCGCGCCAAAAACGAAATTCGCGAAAAAATCGCCGCACTCAACCATGAAATTGCCGGCATAAAAAATAATCCCCAGACCGTTGTAGCCAATCCCGCAAACCGCGTGCTGTTCATCATTGTTGCTGTTTCCCTGTTATTTCTGACTGCATTCCTGGTGCTGTTTTACAGTTCCACGGCCTATTCCGCGTTCTTCAGGGAATTTTCGCCGTCGCAAATCGGCATTGTCCATGCTATATTCAGCCCCGATACATTCCAGCGCGCCTGGAACGAAGGCATCATGGCGGTCTTTTTCATCGCGTTCGCTCCGATTATTTTTCTTGCTCTGGGACTGACCATTCACCTTTTCATCGAACATAAGAAAAATAAATACATTCCTTTGCTTTTTATCTTTGCGTTTTTATTCGATAGTTTTCTGGCGTATGAAATATCCGAAAAAATTTACGACCTCAAAGCCCTTCAGAGTTTTCTGGATATACCGTTATACAGCATTGGGATGGCTGTGCAGTCGATCAATTTCTGGATCATCATTTTTTGCGGATTCATGGTATATATACTGTGGGGTATTCTCTTCCATTTCTGCATGGATTTTTACCATAAGCGCGACCGGGTATCCGAAGCCGTGAAGGCGCGCGAAACGCAGATCGGGTTTCTCGAAAACCGCTTATCTGAAATCGACAGCGAAATCGAAGAACTCAATGAAACGGCCTATGAGTACAAAAAAGAGATCGCCGGCATTAACCGGAATCTGGAATCGCCCCTGATCGATACGAAGGTTTTTGAACAGCTGATTTACGGTTTTTCTGCCGGCTGGATCGAGTGCCTGCATGCGAACAAATTCAATCCGAAACTGGAAACCGATGTCAACGAAGTGCTCAGCGATTTTATGAATAACACATTACGTAAAAATCATAAGGAAAACCGTCATGAAAAAAATTAAACGCATCCTTCTGGCCGCTCTCATCCTGTCCGGCATCCTATCCTGCAGAAATCAGAACGGGCAGTCCGATACCCCGGAAAAAGCGGGCCTGCACTGGAACATCACCGTACTGGCCGATTTGTCGAACCGCATTGACACGGCGCGTCAGCGGTTACAACCGCCTCAGGCGGAGCGCGACCTGGCCGCCGTCGCCCGGCTTTTAAAGTTATTCAAGACGCATATCCAGTCGCCGGGAAAGGGGACGTTCAACTCGAAAGACAAATTCCGCATTCTGTTCCATCCTTTGCCGGACATGGAGAATATTGAAAATATGGTCCGTTACCTGAGCGTCGATCTGGAAACGATGGAGCCGAAAGAAAAGAAACGAACATTCCGCGAAATGGACGACCGGATCCTTTCCACGCTCCGGCGGATTTATGAGCGTGCCCAGTTGCAGGGGCATTTTGAGGGATCGGATATCTGGGGATTCATGAAAGAGGACGTCGCCATCAAATGCATAGAATCCGACAGCGCCTACCGCAACGTGCTGGTTATCCTGACCGACGGTTACCTGTACTGGAAGCATGATACGCGCCGGCAGGGCAACCGGTTCAACTATATTGAGCGCGGGGAGCCGCACCTGACAAGGTTTCGCGCAACCGGCCGGCTGGAAAAAGAATTCGACTCCGGCGATTACGGGTTCATCGTCCATCCGCGCGACCTCAGCCGACTGGAGGTGCTCGTGCTGGAACTGGATCACCCGAAAAAAACGCCGCAGGATTTCGATACGCTCAAACGCTACTGGGGCAAATGGCTTGCGGAAATGAAGGCCGCGAAAATCGCAATGGCCAAAACCGACCTGCCGGTGCACACCGAACGCGTGATCGAAGAATTTATGAAAGAATAGGGACGGCGAATGCGCAGGAAAAGTCAGGATACGCAAAATTAACACATACACACCCACCTCTCAGGGAAGATAGTAACTATGAAGCGACCCTACTATATATTCTCTTCCGGCCGGATACGGCGGAAATTCAACACCATCCTGTTTGAACGTTACGAGGATAACGCCGAGGGGCTTTCCGAGGAGACGAAACTTCTGAAAATGGAATTTCATACCGCCGTTTGCGAGGAAGAAATTATTGAACTGAAAAACACCGAGGATATTTCGGAAAAGGACAAAAAGTTCGTCCCGGTGGAGGATATTGAGGCGTTTTACGCGTTCAGTCCGCTGGATTTCAATTCGGCGTTCCTGAATTTCGTAACGCAGTACCATATCCCGGTACATGTGTTCAATTATTATGGCGGGTATGCGGGCACCTATCTTCCGAGGGCGGCGGTTCATTCGGGTCTTGTGACGGTACGCCAGGCCGGGTTTTACCTGAGGCCTGCGGAGCGGATGAAAATCGCGCGGGCGTTCATTAATGCCGCGTCGTTTAATATACTCAAAAATCTGCAGTATTATCTGAACCGCGGCCGTCCGCTGGATGAATGTGCGCGACGGATCGGTAAACTCCGTGAAAGCATCGGCGCCTGCGAAACCCTGCCCCAGCTGATGGGAATCGAGGGAAACATACGGGACGAGTATTACATCGCTTGGAAAACGATCCTGACGAATCCCGACCCGCTGTTCCGGTTCGAAAAACGCTCCAAGCAGCCGCCGCTCGATCCGGTTAACGCGCTGATCTCGTACGGCAACGGGTTCTTGTATTCGTTTATCCTTACGGAAATATACCGCACCGCTCTCAATCCGGCGATCGGGTACCTGCATGAACCGTCCGACCGGCGATTCTCGCTCAGTCTCGATGTGGCGGAGATTTTCAAGCCCGTACTGATAGACCGGATCATTTTCAAGCTGGTTAACAAAAACATGCTCGAACCCCACCATTTCTCGGTGGGGGAAGAGCAGTGCCTGCTTACCGAGCCCGGGAAAAAGATGTTCATTCGCGAAATCGATGAGAAACTGAAAAAAACATTCCTGCACAGGGATATGAAGCAGGAAGTCTCGTTCCGGCGTCTGATACGTCTGGAACTCTACAAACTACTCCGTCACATCAATCGGGAACAAGACTATGAAGGATTCATGATATGGTGGTAACGATCATTAACAACAGAAACACATACCGCTGCCAGGAACCTGTCCCGAGTGTCGCCACTTGTTTGTCATTTCGACCCCGAGTCCCTTCGCTTGTCTCGAGCGAAGCAGCGCGAAGTCGAGAGATGTCGGGTCCGAGGGGGAGAAATATTGTATTTATCATTCACCCATTGTATCTCATTGGATCCGTTTCGGGGTTCAATGTCTGCTCCAGGAAAGGCCGATGGATTTGGTATGGGTTGCCTCAGCGTCTTTGCGTCTTGGCGAGAACGAGAAATCTTGTATTTATTATTCTTCCATGTGTCTTGGTGCCTTAGTGGCGAAAAAAAACATTAACGAAAGGAAACAGCCATGAAAAAGCCGAAGATTGAAAGCCTGTTTGACATTTTAAGTTCATCGATTCACAGCCAGCGTGCGGTATTACGGATGTTTGAAAGCCTGACTGGGAAGCCCACCCGCAAACATGAGGGGTTATTCAAAGCGGCGTCGAAAGGCATTATGCTGGGTGGGGCGATCAGGACCATACTGAGGGTTTTCGGGTTGAAAAAATAACCGGGCGGCCGGATTCACGCCGGATAAACGGATTCATATATGAATGAAGTATGCTCAGCGCTTTATACGCTGTCCCGTGCTTTAATCCGGCTGGTAAGGGCTGACGGCCATGTATTATATCCTCGTATACGACATACAGGAAAAAAGAGTCGCAAAGGCGTTGAAACTATGCCGTCAGTACCTGAACTGGATACAGAATTCTGTATTTGAGGGTGAACTGACTCCGGGTCAGCTTGAGGAACTCCTCGGTAAAATACTGAAGCTGATTGATGAAGAATATGATTCGGTCATCATATTCGAGGGCAATCAGAAATGGATTCGCAAGAAATGTTTAGGACGTGAAAAAAACCCGACCGACACATTCTTATAATTTTCGACAATCTGCATAACGTTTTCTCCCGTCTCCTGCATTGTCGTTTCCATCTGCCGCCGCTTGTTTGTCATTTCGAGGGATCCGTCTGCGGCAGATTGGCGGGAAATGTGTTTGGTATCCCTTTCCGGGATGCCATCCTTAACAGTTCCAGCGCATTGATTCCGAATTTTCCAAAAAAATCCATTTCATTAAAAAACAATTGATTATAATAAAAATCGTCGTCGATGTAGTGTTTCCGGATATTGAAAAAAATCTGTCCTGACTAAAAAACAATGATTTATACTGAAAAAAATGTTGTTAAAAATAAGATCGATGATATAATCGATGATTTTATTTGACAATGGTAATTAATTTTATTATCTTTAAGTGTATAAATTTACGGATTTCACTCGAACCATATTGGAATTGAAACTAAATAAGGAAGTTCATAAAATGAGTAACCCTTCGGAATTTCACTCGAACCATATTGGAATTGAAACTTGTGAAAATATCCATACAAACGGCATTTTTTTTCGATTTCACTCGAACCATATTGGAATTGAAACTTGATTTCTGTACAAATGGCAACGCGGACATTAAAATTTCACTCGAACCATATTGGAATTGAAACTAAAAACGGTTTGTACGGCGCCACTAACATGGTCGGATTTCACTCGAACCATATTGGAATTGAAACTCTAATAATTCGATCCATACGTTATAATTTTCTATTTATTTCACTCGAACCATATTGGAATTGAAACTACGTTCAGAGCCGTTTTTTTAACCTCGCCCGGCATAGGATTTCACTCGAACCATATTGGAATTGAAACCTGTTCCAGTTCTTCCATAGTAATTCCGGTTTTTTCCAATTTCACTCGAACCATATTGGAATTGAAACGCGGTATCCCGCACTCTCGTATGACGCCACTGTTAGTGGATTTCACTCGAACCATATTGGAATTGAAACTGGCGATAGCCGAAAGATACAATAGTTCTAACATATTAATTTCACTCGAACCATATTGGAATTGAAACTAAAACCGAGCACCATTATAATGCCTATAATCCACCGCAAATTTCACTCGAACCATATTGGAATTGAAACCATTATCGCATCCGCAATTACGTACGCCATCGCCACGAATTTCACTCGAACCATATTGGAATTGAAACGACCTTAACCTTCGGCGCAATATTCTGCCAAATGAATTCATTTCACTCGAACCATATTGGAATTGAAACTTGAAACCAATGAATGCCGTGTTCCTACGGCATCCAATTTCACTCGAACCATATTGGAATTGAAACGTTTTTACAACACAATTCTTTGTTTTACTTGACTTTAATTTCACTCGAACCATATTGGAATTGAAACAGGGTCTTTGTTACCGCTTCCTTATTGATGGCTTCCGCCATTTCACTCGAACCATATTGGAATTGAAACTAACAGAACAAGACAAAGCCTTTGTGGAACGATTCAGATTTCACTCGAACCATATTGGAATTGAAACGCAGCTAGCTAGGTACTTTTCCTTCTCCATCTCGATATATTTCACTCGAACCATATTGGAATTGAAACTGCTAATAATTTCTGACAAAATTCATCAATTTCAACCTAATTTCACTCGAACCATATTGGAATTGAAACTCGAATGACCCCGCGGGATGGATACCGGTTATATACATTTCACTCGAACCATATTGGAATTGAAACTGTAAAAAAATGTAAATACTGCTCCAATCAGCCGTACAATTTCACTCGAACCATATTGGAATTGAAACTGACCGTAGCCCTTAAACCGATTATATGGATATTTGAATTTCACTCGAACCATATTGGAATTGAAACGGGAAGTCAGTCGGGGAGAATTTTGCATGGTTTTACGAATTTCACTCGAACCATATTGGAATTGAAACTCGGTTAGGCACGGCGACGTCCAGGACCATCTTGAATAATTTCACTCGAACCATATTGGAATTGAAACACCTTGCCCAACTGTCATATTAGTCCCTTCGCAAATTTCACTCGAACCATATTGGAATTGAAACTCATTTTCATACCTATTAATTTCATTAAAATACATGATTTCACTCGAACCATATTGGAATTGAAACAAGACAGATTTGCCGGAATGTGGTGGTCCGGCAACAAATTTCACTCGAACCATATTGGAATTGAAACTATACCATCGCCATAATGGCGACAACACTTAAATAAAATTTCACTCGAACCATATTGGAATTGAAACTGTCGGACAACGTTGTATTACCATATTGCATTTTAAACACATTTCACTCGAACCATATTGGAATTGAAACCGTCAACGGCATCCCGTCGACGACTGTGGTTTTAACCAATTTCACTCGAACCATATTGGAATTGAAACTCGACCCCGACCTCGGGGTATACAAAAACGCCTTTTTCAATTTCACTCGAACCATATTGGAATTGAAACCCATTTTTTTTACCCTTTCTTTTTTTGTTGGTTTGATTTCACTCGAACCATATTGGAATTGAAACTTGTCAAGAATCTCGAATGGGCGAGAGATCTTGCCAAATTTCACTCGAACCATATTGGAATTGAAACTGGTATGCGTAAAATGACTTGCCGGCCATTTTTTGCATTTCACTCGAACCATATTGGAATTGAAACGCCTGAACATGGTGTGTAAAGGTATTCTTTTTTTAAAATTTCACTCGAACCATATTGGAATTGAAACGGGAATCAACCGGAGGGGGCAAGGTTAAACGATCTTGATTTCACTCGAACCATATTGGAATTGAAACTATTGATAGTGCTGTAAATCCGGCAATCATTTATATTGATTTCACTCGAACCATATTGGAATTGAAACTCAATTCTTTCTTTCATCGTTTCCATTTTTCTTGCCCATTTCACTCGAACCATATTGGAATTGAAACAGATTGTTTTTGGTCAGAATCCTTACGCCGGAGAGCATTTCACTCGAACCATATTGGAATTGAAACATGAGACTACCAAATGTAGCTCATCTCTGTGCTACCGCTGATTTCACTCGAACCATATTGGAATTGAAACCCAGTACAGTAAAATCATCGCAATCACCCTCTTTGGATTTCACTCGAACCATATTGGAATTGAAACTTTTTAATCCGTTGTTTCCAGTGCTTCATTTTTAACCATTTCACTCGAACCATATTGGAATTGAAACACTTTTATTGGGCAGTTCTACAAGGGCGCTTTTGCATAATTTCACTCGAACCATATTGGAATTGAAACTTATTAGACTTACGCAAAAAATGGCCGGCAAGTCATTATTTCACTCGAACCATATTGGAATTGAAACTAGCAGATAAGTCTGTGGAAGCATTGCAGCTTCTGCTGAATTTCACTCGAACCATATTGGAATTGAAACCTTCATAATGGTGGGACGGGCGGACACGTCCTCACCAATTTCACTCGAACCATATTGGAATTGAAACCAATTGATGCCCCAGCTGAATTCGACGGAGCACTTCCAATTTCACTCGAACCATATTGGAATTGAAACTATCTATATTCGAGGCCGTCTATGGTGAAATAATATTATTTCACTCGAACCATATTGGAATTGAAACCGGTAAAAACGTGCGGCAGTAATTTCTGCCGGGCTCCATTTCACTCGAACCATATTGGAATTGAAACCTCGGGGTGTAGAGGAATTCACGTTTCATAATTTCTCATTTCACTCGAACCATATTGGAATTGAAACCGGCCGGAGATAAGTATGGTGTCGGCCCAGTTCTTCAGATTTCACTCGAACCATATTGGAATTGAAACGGGCTTCGCACGGCTGTCGGGATGCAGGGGTCAATCGATTTCACTCGAACCATATTGGAATTGAAACGATTAAAAACCGACTATGAAAAAAACCACGAAGTGTGAATTTCACTCGAACCATATTGGAATTGAAACCCGTCCGGCAGGGTCTTTGCTGTTGCTTCTTTATGGAATTTCACTCGAACCATATTGGAATTGAAACCGGTATCCCGCACTCTCGTAGGATGCCGCTGTAAGCGGCATTTCACTCGAACCATATTGGAATTGAAACCTTTCCTTCCTTCAAAATATTAAACGTTACTTCGGCAATTTCACTCGAACCATATTGGAATTGAAACTCATTGTGGACCGCTTTAAATTTTAGAATTATTTCCGATTTCACTCGAACCATATTGGAATTGAAACGAATTTCGTGGCTAATCGCCGCGATCAGCCACGCCGGATTTCACTCGAACCATATTGGAATTGAAACATAAGCGCGATCATTACAAAGTTATGGAAATATACAATTTCACTCGAACCATATTGGAATTGAAACAAGCGCACACTTACCATGCGATAGATCTATTTCTAATGAATTTCACTCGAACCATATTGGAATTGAAACCATTATTGCCTAATTCTACAGCTCCCGGAATTGTATATTTCACTCGAACCATATTGGAATTGAAACTGATGTGGGGGTGTCCATTGACCTCCACGAATTCTCCGATTTCACTATTGGAATTGAAACTCATCGTACACGATGATATCGGGGATATTTTTCAACAATTTCACTCGAACCATATTGGAATTGAAACCAGGCATTAGCCTGCATCCTGGACAGCCTCTTTTCCTATTTCACTCGAACCATATTGGAATTGAAACCAAAACTTTTTATAAGAATATTACGGTTACAGGAACATTTCACTCGAACCATATTGGAATTGAAACTTTCAGAGAGCGCACAACTTTAGGTTTGTGCCATGCATTTCACTCGAACCATATTGGAATTGAAACCATTTATGAAACAATATAAAGCGTACCTTAAAAACATTTCACTCGAACCATATTGGAATTGAAACTATTCATAATTTAAAAAACAAAGAACTAAAATAAAAATTTCACTCGAACCATATTGGAATTGAAACTGGCAGTATCTGGGTTATCATTCTCGGGCTGGCGGATTTCACTCGAACCATATTGGAATTGAAACAAGTACCACAACCAGGCGCCGCCATGCCTCCTCGGAGATTTCACTCGAACCATATTGGAATTGAAACCGGCAATATATCTTTACGACCGCCGCACGATTCAGGAATTTCACTCGAACCATATTGGAATTGAAACCAGGCAAATAAATCTTATCAATGCCGATAACTTTGGCCAATTTCACTCGAACCATATTGGAATTGAAACCATCTCATCTTTTTCTTCCGGCGTCATCATGAGTCACCTATTTCACTCGAACCATATTGGAATTGAAACTAAATCTGGAACAGTGGTGGCAATTATATCGTCTAAGATTTCACTCGAACCATATTGGAATTGAAACGGTAGGAACCCTCTGCAGTACCCTTTCCCGGGTACCGCATTTCACTCGAACCATATTGGAATTGAAACCGGCCTCAAAGAAGAAGGAGCCGACTATTCATGAAGAATTTCACTCGAACCATATTGGAATTGAAACCAGATAAGGCCGGCCCGCATATTGATATGCATATGTCAAATTTCACTCGAACCATATTGGAATTGAAACTATTACGACGTCGGGGACATTTTTCAGCACCGTCGGAAATTTCACTCGAACCATATTGGAATTGAAACCATGCTGCCGTTGCGATGTCACGAGCTAAGTCTTCCTCATTTCACTCGAACCATATTGGAATTGAAACCAATATTCTTTGCCGGGAATTGAAGAATTTACCACCAATTTCACTCGAACCATATTGGAATTGAAACCGGATCCCCATGCCATTCAGTTATTTCGAGTCCGATCATTTCACTCGAACCATATTGGAATTGAAACTCTTACAACTTCAACCATTTTAGGTTGAAAATAAATACTCATTTCACTCGAACCATATTGGAATTGAAACAGGCCATGTTAAGGCCTTTCTCCCGGTCGTTGATTAATTTCACTCGAACCATATTGGAATTGAAACGAGGGCTTTGTTGTTTTGAAAGGGCGTAAAAATGGGCTATTTCACTCGAACCATATTGGAATTGAAACCATTCGGGTATCAGGGATGAGAGTTCCCCGATGGTGGCATTTCACTCGAACCATATTGGAATTGAAACTTGGGCAGCTCCTGCATAAAATCCGTCTGTTTCCATTATTTCACTCGAACCATATTGGAATTGAAACGCGTGAACTGCTACCTCAATATCGTGAAGAACGATAAATTTCACTCGAACCATATTGGAATTGAAACTAGCTTGTTCTACCGACAAGCCCTCGTTCCTTACAAATTTCACTCGAACCATATTGGAATTGAAACACAGTCAAATAAGATTTAACTCTATCCGCTGATTTGTCATTTCACTCGAACCATATTGGAATTGAAACAACTGAGTGCGGTATCCCGCACTCTCGTACGCTACTAATTTCACTCGAACCATATTGGAATTGAAACTCATAAATGACGACATCGTGGATGGAGGACAGTACTGTCGGATTTCACTCGAACCATATTGGAATTGAAACTGACGACGTCCGGGGTGATTTTTAGTACTGTCGGGAATTTCACTCGAACCATATTGGAATTGAAACTCTCGGCATATATGCCCGCTTTTTCCTCACCTCAGAGGAATTTCACTCGAACCATATTGGAATTGAAACCGCCAGTGGCGTGGCGAAGTAGATCGTTTGGAATCCCATTTCACTCGAACCATATTGGAATTGAAACACATTCATGTTGTTGTTTTTATAATTAGGCGACGATGATTTCACTCGAACCATATTGGAATTGAAACGTCTATCTTGACGGGGACGTCCTTATCCCGGGCGAATTTCACTCGAACCATATTGGAATTGAAACCAACCTGCTCTGTACTCTTCCAGACAATGCTTTTTCAATTTCACTCGAACCATATTGGAATTGAAACTCTTTACACGCTTCTTTGTCAATATCAACTAATTTAATTTCACTCGAACCATATTGGAATTGAAACTTGCGGTCGCTGTGGACCGCTTTGAAATTTAGTATTATTTCACTCGAACCATATTGGAATTGAAACAGTACCTCCGGAAGAAATTCCCGGCAATATTCTTTGCATTTCACTCGAACCATATTGGAATTGAAACAACAAAAATCTTTTTTTAAACAAAATAAAATCAAAACTAATTTCACTCGAACCATATTGGAATTGAAACTGGCGATGTCGTCAGGATGGGTCCTGATTGCGCCAAGAATTTCACTCGAACCATATTGGAATTGAAACCTCCCATTCGGGAGCTCGACCAACACGCTGGTGTTGAATTTCACTCGAACCATATTGGAATTGAAACTATCCCCGCTCGGAGAGGGGGATTAGGACTTTGCGCATTTCACTCGAACCATATTGGAATTGAAACATAACATAATCATTGCAAAGGTGTCGGCATCATGCATCATTTCACTCGAACCATATTGGAATTGAAACCATTCGGGAGTTTCATCAACACGCTGGTGTCTACCAGATTTCACTCGAACCATATTGGAATTGAAACGTGCGCGGCGCTTTCGGTTAATCCAATATGGTTCGATTATTTCACTCGAACCATATTGGAATTGAAACTGTTTCCAGAGGCAGTTTCCAGTATATCAGATCCCAATTTCACTCGAACCATATTGGAATTGAAACTTGACGTCTTCTAAAGTTCCCATCTTTTTCTCCCTAATTTCACTCGAACCATATTGGAATTGAAACAAGCTCTTTTAAAAAATCATTTGTTTCACCGAACCATATTTCACTCGAACCATATTGGAATTGAAACACGACTATATGTGAATTCAGGTATAGCATCTGCGCCAGCCAATTTCACTCGAACCATATTGGAATTGAAACTATTGATCCCATTCGTAAAAATAGGCTTCAATATAATTTCACTCGAACCATATTGGAATTGAAACCCCGATCTCGGAGTGTAAAGGAATTCCCTTTTCATGTATTTCACTCGAACCATATTGGAATTGAAACCATCGTTTCCGTGGCAATTATCGAAATTTTCAAAGCATTTCACTCGAACCATATTGGAATTGAAACCAAGTCGACGTTGTCAGAGCTGTAGCTGCAAGCGCATATTTCACTCGAACCATATTGGAATTGAAACCATTATGTTCAACGCCAGTGACACTTTCAATAGGCTCATTTCACTCGAACCATATTGGAATTGAAACTATCAAGGTATAAAGTTCCCTGACCGAAGCACAGAATTTCACTCGAACCATATTGGAATTGAAACCTGGTGTTGACCAGCGTATTTAATTTGATTCTCGACCCATTTCACTCGAACCATATTGGAATTGAAACTCTTAGATGCCCCTGTTATCATTACAGTACCCCTTTCAATTTCACTCGAACCATATTGGAATTGAAACCTTCTTTCGGCAATGCAGGCCCCGATTCATTTCTCGGATTTCACTCGAACCATATTGGAATTGAAACAAGCATTATCAATTGATTACGGCAACCACGTGAATGATTTCACTCGAACCATATTGGAATTGAAACGCGTGTTAATTCTGTTCCTCTCGTCCTGCCCTCTGGTACATTTCACTCGAACCATATTGGAATTGAAACCATATTAAAAATGAAACACCAAAGTTAACATATTAAAAAATTTCACTCGAACCATATTGGAATTGAAACTTTTTGTTTTTAGATAATTCCAATACAAGTCTTGCAAATTTCACTCGAACCATATTGGAATTGAAACCAGAAGCGACAAAAGCGTAATATTTAGGCCCTCTTTTATTTCACTCGAACCATATTGGAATTGAAACTCTTGTTCGGGAGCTCCACAAGGTTATTTTTGTTTACGGATTTCACTCGAACCATATTGGAATTGAAACACTTCTTTACACCGCCAATATCTTCTTAACTCTCGCGAATTTCACTCGAACCATATTGGAATTGAAACTCAGAAGCGCAATAGACGGACTGCCGCCCTCTGTCGTCATATTTCACTCGAACCATATTGGAATTGAAACAACTCCCGTTAGGGAGTTCTGTCAGCACGCTGGTGATTTCACTCGAACCATATTGGAATTGAAACGTGATGTCGCTCGAAATCTCTACGGTCTCGCTGTTTGCTCAAAAAGTACTCGACCTTTATCCTGAGGCCGTTGCATTAAAAGTACGGATCGTCAGCGATAACGGTAGTTGNTTTGTCAGTTCTGAATACCGGCTGGTGCTGAAACAAAACAGCGTTCTACCGATCCGTTGCGCGCCGTATCATCCGGAAACAAACGGCAAAGCCGAAGCCGTCATTAAAATCACCCGTAATGAGGCTCTTA
>Ga0067045_1002905_pt1 | contig 74127 bp, 73 predicted proteins | sample TerdegcTABiofilm_FD_59184 | JGI IMG/M metagenome (GOLD analysis project Ga0067045, IMG submission 59184) | Combined Assembly of (Gp0054472, Gp0054536) Wastewater bioreactor microbial communities from Singapore -Terephthalate degrading... | reverse complement strand
CCCTGTGGTGATCAGTATGTCCGTAGGCACTATGCCATCAGCTACGGCCTGCTTATGAATGGCATCTATGGCGATTCCAATGCCTTCGGATGGGGAATAACCGTTATGGCGTTCCTTCATGGCATGATAGGTGGCCTCTATGATGTGAGGGGGGGTATCGAAGTCAAAGAGCAAGGGGTCGCCTATGTTTAGAAAGATCAGGTCACCTCCAGCGGCCTTGCGTTCATTTGCAATGGCCAAGATGTCCCGAATGGCGTATGTTATGTGCTGGGTCCTTAATGATGGGATTATTTTGGGAAATGTGTCCATAACGATGTCCTTTTTCTTGCAATCATGCCGCATTTTGCTAATTTTGCAAAGCAGTCTTCAGGAGGCGATATTTTACTGGAAAATTTCACGAAATGCCATTATTTTTCATGGGATTCCAACAAATGGAGAAATTTTGTATTTAAGCGAATATGAATGACAAATGGCAGGACATAGCCTGGGCCAGGCAGATGCTTGAATTGCCTGAGGAGGTGACCAGGCTCGAGATACAGGATGCCTATCGCAGAAAGGGCAGGGAACTGCATCCGGATACGGCTGGATTTAATTCCGACGCAATGACGGATCTGAACAGGGCATACAGGTTGCTGATGGATTATGTGGATTCCTACAAGATACATCTTGCGCCCAGTGAAGCAGGCATGAACGATGAGGACTGGTGGATGTATCACTTCGGCCAGGACCCTGTCTGGGTCGGCGATAAGAAAGGTCAAGATGAATGATAATCCAATGGGGCATGCCGCATGGGCTGCTTGAATAAGTAAGCATGAAAGGATGAGTGAGTTATGGCGCTTATAGTCAGAAAATACGGTGGAACATCCGTGGCGGATTGCGAAAAGATCGAACGGGTGGCTGCAAAGGCGCTGGAGTGTCAGCGCGCCGGAAACCAGGTGGTGCTTGTGCTGTCAGCCATGTCCGGAGAGACCAACAAGCTCATAGGTTTTGCGCACAAGATTACAGACAGGCCTAATTTGCGGGAAATGGACGTGCTTATGGCCACAGGCGAGCAGGTGACTGTAGCCCTCTGCGCCATAGCCATAGAAAAGATGGGTGGTAAGGCCAGGTCGTTTCTGGGGGATCAGGTGCCGATTCTTACCAGCGATGCCCACACCAAGGCCCGTATTCTGGATATTCCAGCGGACCGGCTGCGGGCGTGCCTGGAGATGGGCGGCATTCCCATAGTGGCTGGTTTTCAGGGTGTGACTGCCGCAGGGGACATCACCACGCTGGGCAGAGGCGGCTCCGATACCACGGCTGTGGCCTTGGCTGCGGCGCTCAAGGCGGATGTGTGTGAGATATATACGGACGTGGACGGCGTATATACCACTGATCCCAACATGTGCCCCAAGGCCCAAAAGATAGATCGTATTTCCTATGAAGAGATGCTGGAGATGGCAAGTCTTGGCGCAAAGGTCCTGGAGATCCGGTCTGTGGCCTTTGCTATGCGCTATGATGTCCCTGTGCACGTGCTCTCCAGCTTTACCCATTTACCAGGTACCATAGTTACAAAGGAGGATAAATCCATGGAAGAAAGGCTGATCTCAGCGGTCACATATAGCAAGAACGAGGCGCGTATAACCATTTCCAAGGTGCCTGACAGGCCTGGCATCGCTGCTACTATCTTTAAGCCCATCACGGATGCCAATATAGTGGTGGACATGATCATTCAGAACACACGCGCCGGAGACATGACGGACATGACCTTCACCATTCCACGCACAGACTATGCCCAGGCCATGGAGATAGTGGAAAAGGTGGCCAGGGAGATCGGCGCCGAACGGGTGGCCGGCAGCACCGATATCGCCAAGGTATCAGTGGTGGGTGTCGGCATGCGCAACCACGCAGGTGTGGCCAGCCAGATGTTTGATATTCTGTCGAGGCACGGCATCAACATTTTGATGATCAGCACCTCTGAGATCAAGATCTCCTGTGTGATAGAGGAAAAATACACTGAACTGGCGGTCAGGGCCCTACACGAAGGCTTTGGCCTGGATGCAAAATGACTATGGCAAACTGGATTCAGATCTACGATACGACCTTGCGGGATGGAACGCAGGCCGAGGACTTCAGCCTTTCAGTGGAAGACAAGGTCCGCATCGCCTTAAAGCTCGATGAACTACATGTGGATTTCATCGAGGGCGGATGGCCTGGTTCCAATCCAAAGGATGAGCAGTTTTTCAAAGAGATTCAGCAATATGCCCTGAAACATGCCCAAATAGCCGCATTTGGCAGCACACATCAGGCTAAACATCAGGCACATGAAGACCCTAACCTGAACGCCCTGGTGGCGTCAGGGGCGCCTGTGGTCACCATATTTGGCAAGACCTGGGATGTGCATGTGACCGACGCCCTGCGCATCAGTCTGGAGCGCAACCTGGAGATCATTCGGGACTCTGTGGCCTGGTTAAAGGGCCAGGTGCAGACGGTCTTTTATGACGCCGAGCACTTTTTTGATGGCTTCAAGGCCAATAAGGACTATGCCATGCAGACCGTCAGGCAGGCCATAGCAGGGGGTGCGGATTGTCTGGTGCTGTGTGACACCAATGGCGGGACCCTTCCCCATGAGATTTATGAGATCTGCACTCAGGTGCGCCGAGAGCTGCCTGAGGCCTCTCTGGGTATCCATTGCCATAACGATGCCGATGTGGCCGTAGCCAATTCCCTCATGGCTGTGCGAGCAGGGGTGTGCCAGGTGCAGGGCACCATGAATGGCTTTGGAGAACGCTGCGGAAATGCCAACCTCTGCTCCATCATACCGGCTATTTCCATTAAAATGGGGCTTCAGTGCCATGCGAGTGGGCATCTCTCCTCCTTGACCAATATCTCCCGTTATGTAAGTGAAATCGCAAACCTGCCCCACAACAAATATCAGCCCTATGTGGGCAGAAGCGCCTTTGCCCATAAAGGCGGAGTCCATGTCAGTGCTGTGAGCAGGAATGCCTCCACCTATGAGCACATGGCACCTGAACTGGTGGGAAACCACAGGCGCATTCTGGTTTCAGATCTCTCTGGTAAGAGCAATGTGCTGGCCAAGGCCAGACAGTTCGGCCTGGATATAGAGAGCCACGACCCAGTGGTCATGGATATAGTTGCCCGGCTCAAGGAGCTGGAGGCCCAGGGATTTCAGTTTGAGGGCGCAGAGGCGTCTTTTGAGCTGCTCATGCGCAGGGCCATGGGACAGGCCCGCAAGTATTTCGACCTCATAGGCTTTCGCGTGATAGATCAAAAGGTGGAAGAGGATGCCCCGCCTCAGGCAGAGGCCACAGTGATGATTCGAGTGGGGGGGCATGTGGAGCATACGGCAGCTGTGGGGGAGGGGCCTGTAAACGCCCTGGACAATGCCATTCGCAAGGCCTTGGAGAAGTTCTATCCTGCGCTTAAGGATGTGAGCCTGGTGGATTACAAGGTCCGTGTACTGCCTGGTATGCCGGGCACATGCGCTCGCGTGCGGGTGCTCATCGAGTCCACTGACAGGCATGACAAATGGGGAACAGTTGGCGTCTCCCACGACATCCTGGAGGCGAGCTGGCAGGCCTTGCTGGACAGTATCAGTTATAAGTTATTGAAAATAGAACAGAGGGGGAAATGAAGATGGCACAAGAGACTTCTATATTGACCATTGCACAGATCATGGGAAAGACCATTCAGGATATCTTGGCCAGATCCGCTCGAATGCAGGTAGCGGTGTCCAAGACTGCACAGATGCTCCAATCCCTGCAGATGTGTGAGGATATCAGCGCATTTGTGAGCTTTTATGGGAGTTATAACGGCATACTTGTTATGAATTTCCATAGGGCGGCGGCCGTGGAGATCGTGGCCAATTCCTTTCGCACCATGGGGCTTCCTGAGGCGGAAATACCAAAGCACCATATGTCAGAGTCGGTGAGGAGCTCTCTTGGAGAGCTTTTGAATCAGATCATTGGTGGTGCCCGTGCCACCATTCAGTCTGTTTTTGATCTGACGGCAGAGGCCAACATACCAGCAGTGGTGCCCATAACCACTCCCATCGGCCTGGTCTTCAAGTCCTCTACCATCGAACAGATGCCATGCTGCCGCCTTTCCTTTCTGACGGACAATAAAAACCGTTTTCACATGGATCTGACCATTGAACCCACGCTGTTTGTGCCGTTGAAATAAGAAAAGACATATGAAAATGCCCTTATTGCCTGCTTTAGTGGGTATGGTCTGTTTTTTGGGGTTGACACCTGTTGTGTCCTGGTCATTTAGTTTCAGCAGTGCCTCTGATACAGCCAATCGTGAGGCGGATTCCCGCATGTATCAGGAGCGGTCTTATGCCAATGCCCGTGTGCAGGGCCCCAGCGTTATAGTGATGCCAGGCGAGATCAAGAGTAACAATGCCACCTTCCGCCAGAAGATTACTGCCAACAACATCAAGGACTTTGCTGAATTGGAGCTTTCCAGGGCCAATTTTAGAGTGCTGGAGCGAGGTGATATAGACTCACTGCTCAGGGAACAACAGCTTGCCCATGAGATGGGCAGCGCAGACAGGGGGCAGTTCAAAAAAGGGCAGTTCAAGACCACCAAGTGGTTTGTGCGCTTTGACATCCTCAAGGCTGAACCGGTTGCCGCCGCCTCACAGGGTTTTGATGGAGGCGTGGCAGGCGATATAGCCGGTTCACTCATACGGCATGGCCGGACCGCTGCCGCTGTGGATACCGGAGTCTCCTCTGTGCAATACAGGGATTCTGCCAAGGTATGGGTGATAGGTATGAGATATAAGGTCATGGATGCATCTACATCCGAGCAGGTTACCAGTGGCTATCTTGAGAAAAAGATGGAAGTGGATGAGACAGCCAAGGCTGCACTGGGTTTTTCTGGCAGTCAGCAACGGGGTGTAACCCTTGACACCATGGTTCAACAGCTTGTAGGGGAGGCTGTGGCCCGTATTGATGCCGAAAATAAATAGGGACGTGTTGCCACGTCCCTAAAAAAAGAAATCAGTGAATAGCGGGAGCCTTGAAAAATTAGGATTTTCGTTCGAGCACAGGGCCCCCTAATGATTAGGCTATGCCTTTACCACCAGCACAGGGCATGGTGAAAGATTTATAACCCCCTCCGTCACACTACCCATGAGCAGGCGCCTAATACCGGTTCTGCCATGGCTTCCCATTATGATGGCATCCACGCCCTCCTGCCGAGCCAATTCTGCAATGACTTGCGCCGTGTCTCCCTCCTTTACGAAGGTCTCTGCCTCGCAGCCTGCCTCTTTTGCCGTTTTTGCGGTATCAGATACCAGTTTCTGGGCGGTTTTTACCATTTCATCTTGAATCTTTGGGGCGATGGTCATGAATTCGTCCGATGTATTGATAACCGCCGCCACCTTCAGGCGTTCGCTGTAGGCCTTTGCAAATGCGATGGCCTTTTGTGTGGCGGCTTGGCTATAAAGGGAGCCGTCCGTGGCCAGAAGTATGGAACCCCAGCGGATAGAGGTATTTTCCGGCACCACCAGCACATCGCACCTGCTGTAACCTATGACACGGGTCAGGGTGCGTCCCAGCATCTGCTTTGCCCCCTTTTCTACAGCAGAGTAGTCCTTGGAACCAAGGACGATGAGGTCACAGCCCTCTGCCTCGGCCATGTCCAGAATGCGTTCATGGGGCTCGCCCTGCTCTGTAATCACCCTCATGGTCAGCCCGCGTTCTTCTTTGGCTATGGCCTGTGCCTTGGCTGCTATCTCCTCTGCCGGGCCTTTTATGACCGCCTCTATGTCCCTGATGCCCGTGAGATCCAGATCGCCCAAGAACCGTGGGGCCACATAGATGCCTGTAATGGCCCCTTTTTGCTCTGATGCCAGCTTGATGGCCTGTCTGAGGGCGTTATAGCAGGCCGAAGAGCCGTCTAAGGCCACCAATATCTTCTGATATCTTTCCATGGTGTTATACCGTTATGCCCTGTGTGCAAGGGCTGCCTTTGCCTGACGTTCCTGCACCATACCCTTGATGATGGCGCTCATGATGATGAATGCACCGACCGCCAGGGCAATACACATGATGATGAAACTGCCGGTTTTAAGTATCTTGATGGTGTCCGCAGGGAGCTCCATGAGCTTCAGGGCCACCAGGTATTCCGGAATGGCCAGGAGCCTGGAGACCGCCACGATGAGCATGATGGTGCTCATGACGAATTTTACCATATAATCCTTTACATATGTGGTGCCTATGGCGCCGAGCTGCACTCCGAACAAGGAGCCCATCAGGATGATGAGTGTAAGGCGTAGATCAACCATGCCAAGCATGGCCCATTTTATGGAGCCTGTAAAGCCCATCACGCCTGCAACCACCAACTCGGTTGCGCTGGATACCAATGCCGAGGCACCCAGAACATATATCATGCCAGGCACGCCTATGAAGCCGCCCACTGCTATGGTGGCCGCTAAAAGACCGGTCAGAAAACCCACAGGTGCTATGAACCAAAAGCTCATGCGGATACCTGCGGTCTTGAAGGTGATCATGGGCGGCAGATTAATCTTTGCAAGTTTTTGGGCCAGGGGCGCCATGACCTCTTTTTCTGCATCAACACCGCCTTGAAGGGCCTTTTTCTTGGCCTTCTGCGCATCCATGAATACATATCCACCTACTACCACAAGCACTACAAAGAATGCCACGCTCACATACAGGTTGGACCCGGCCTCACCCCATGTGTGCTTGATGAATTCCTGTATCTTGATGCCGATGAGCACGCCTATGCCCGCAGTAGTGGCCATGACCAGACCCAATTTCAGGTCCACCTGGCCGTATTTCAGGCGTCTGTAGGCGCCCACTATGGCCTTTGGAAACTTGTGGCACATATTACTGGCCACAGCTACAGCCGCCGGTACACCTAAACTCATCATGCCTGGTGTGAGGACGAAGGCACCTCCTGAACCTATAAAACCGCTTACCAGGCCGCCGATAAAGCCGACTATGAAGAGAAAGCCGATCTTGGCGGCATCCAGTGTGATAAAGACCTGATTTATATCTGTTGGTATTTGACTTACATCAGCCATTTTATTTGCCTCCTTATTTTTTCTTGGCCGTTATGCCGAAGTAATCATAGAGTCCATGCGCAAAATTGGCATGTATGTATGTATAGATAGCAACCATCACCAGCGGAAATAGAAAATATAGACCGCCTGATTGTCCCTTGAAATCCAGCTCATTGATAATATTTTGATATTTCAATACCGCCCAGATAAAACCCAAGGACAGAATACCTTGAAAGATAATAGTGACCAGGGATGGTTTGTGGGCCGCAGGGGCGGGCGCCGTCTTTTTGGTGCTTTCCTGCATGATCTGGCGGGCGGTTTCATGTTCGCCCGCCTCTGCAAAGGCGATTGCCGCCATATCTGCCTGTATGCTTTGCATCATCTTACACCTCCCTTGCTACGAGCCTTTTGAGTTCAGGCTGTGTCTTTTTATAGGTTTTGGGGTTGTTACAGCATGAACCGTTCAGAAACCGTCTGGCCTCGTCGGGTTCACCGGCTTCAGCAAAGGTGACTGCCGTCATCAGCCGTTCCAGATGTGCCGTCATTTGTGAAAATAAACGTTTCATTTTTTATCTCCTTGTCTTTGATTTTGACCGCATCGGCGGTATTATTTTGTTGTCGGTTTTATATTATTCAATAATAATGCCATATTTTTTGGGGCATAAATACTTGATATAATGGCATTTTTATTAAATATAGCCTGCCGGTGCGATTTTATTGCAATATTTGTTGCAAATCGCAACATTATTTTCTATTGTCTGGAGTGTGTGTTGTAAAATAGCTATTGAAAAGAAATAGTTGTGTATTTTGTAACAGTTTGAAGTAAGATTGTTGCATTTTGCAATTAAAGACATGCACGGGCCGTGGCCGCAAATTCTGTTTTTAAGGATAAGGGGTGCCATGTCCGGAATGTCTGATGCCGCCGGACCCTATAAGTCCTGCGTAATTGAGAGGTTATCTTGTAATGTTCAGGATCTTCATGAACAGCATATCCAGGAAGATACAATTTGGTTATTATCTCCTGATAATTATCGGCATTATATCAAGCATACTCATGTGGTATAACGTCAACATGGTCAGGACCCGTCTCAGCAAACAAGAGGCCTCCAGTCAGATATATGAGGCGGTTTTGGAGATGAGGCGGCAGGAAAAGAACTGGCTGCTGTTCAGAGACGACGAGGCCTTTGACACCAATCAGCGCCTGATAGGTCGTATCAAGGAATTGATTGCAACATATCGCAATGAATTTCAGACACTCGGACTTTCTTCTGCATTGAACGATCTATCCACACAGCTTCTGGAATACGAAAAAAACATTCAGGGATTGGCCTATGAGTCAGGTCAAGCCGATGACTTCAGATTGCAGATTGTGCGTCAGCTTGGTAGGGATATAGAAAATGACACCCGGCAACTTACCACAAAGGAATTGAGTGAGATATATCAAACCCTTGATTATATACATTTTACAACACTCATGTGGTTGATGCTCATGTTCTTTGTGGCGTTGTTTTTGGGTCAGCAGTTGTCCACGGTTATTATGAAACCATTGCAGGAGATAGTGGATTATACCACCAAGATCGCCCGTGGTGATTTTACGAGTTATACGCCTAAACATCGTGTGATGGAACTGAATGCGGTGGTGGAGGCGTTGAATGTCATGAAACGGGAGCTGAAAAAGTGGGAAGAGCAGGTGATTCAGAGCAAAAAACTGGCGTCTCTCGGCACCCTCATAGCAGGTGTCGCTCATGAACTGAACAATCCCATCTCCAATATCTCCACCTCGGCCCAGATATTGATGGAGGAGCTCCAGGAGGCCAAACCGGATTCTGAAGGTGATTTCTGTCGCGAGATGATCGGACAGATGCTTTCGGAACTGGACCGCGCCAGGCGTGTCATTTTTTCTCTTCGGGAGTTTGCCAGGGCTACCGACGTCCGTTTCGAGCCATTGCAGCTTTCGGTATTTTTAGAGACAGCAGTGCAGCTGGTACGCGGTGCTGTGCCCACTGGTGTGAATCTCGAGGTCTCCGTAACTCAGGATGGCCTTTTTCAGGGGGATAAGCAGCGGCTGCAGCAGGTGGTGGTGAACCTCTTGATGAATGCCCTTCAGGCGGTGGGAGACGAGGGCGAGATATGTATCGAAGCCAGGGTGGACTCAGCGGCGGACAGGGTGGTGATTCAGGTTATGGACAACGGCCCAGGCATACCTGATGACATCAAGGACCACATATTTGATCCATTTTTCACTACAAAAGACGTGGGAGAGGGTTCCGGGCTGGGGTTGTCCATCGTCTATGAGATCATCAAAAAACACGGCGGAAATATCACAGTGGAATCAAGCCCTGGAATGGGCGCAAAATTTATAATAAAATTGCCGCTTGAATTGAGTAAGGAGGAAAATGGTAATGGCTGATGAAACCAAGGCCCGAATGCTGGTGCTTGACGATGAACAGGTGGCATTGCGCAATCTGCAATATATACTTACCAAGGCCGGTTATGATGTAGTGGCTTCACAAAGCGGCGTCAAGGGTTTGGAGTTGATAGCCAATCAGGAGTTCGATGTGGTATTGACGGATCTCAAGATGCCCAAGGTGGATGGTTTCAAGATACTGCAACGGGTACGAGAGACCTGGCCTGACACTGAAGTCATCATCATCACCGGCTATGCCACCATAGATTCCGCTGTGGAGGCCATAAAAATGGGGGCATTCCATTATATCTCCAAGCCATATCAGATCGAAGAGGTGCGCCGGGTGGTGCAGCAGGCGCTGGAGCGCCGCAATCTCAAGAAAGACACGACATATTTCAACGACCGCCTGGAACGGCTGAAATCCTCCAGGATCATTACGGAAGATCCTGTCATGCTGAAACTTCTGGCAACCGCCCAGGATGTGGCGCAGAGTGACTGTAATGTCCTGATCACCGGAGAAAGCGGCACCGGCAAGGAACTGCTCGCCAATTTCATACATGAGAACAGCCCTCGCGCCAAAGGCCCAATGCTTGCCATAAATTGCGGGGCCTTTACGGACGAACTGCTGGCAAACGAGCTTTTCGGCCATGAAAAAGGGGCATTTACAGGGGCCGACCGAGTGAAGATAGGCCTCATAGAGGCGGCACATGGAGGAACACTTTTTCTGGATGAGGTGGCTGAGATGTCTCTGGCCATGCAGGTGAAGCTTCTGCGCGTCATTCAGGAAAAGGAGGTCTTGCGACTGGGCGCCACACGCGCACAGCCTATAGATGTGCGTTTTATCGCCGCCACCAATAGGGATTTAGCCACCATGGTGCAGGAAGGACACTTCAGAAAGGACCTCTATTATCGCATCAACGTGGTGCATCTGCACATACCGCCTTTGGTGGCCAGACCCAACGATATTTTGCTCCTGGCACATTTTTTCTTGTATAAGTATGCGAATAGTATGAATAAAAAGGTAACCGGCATCGATTCCGACGCAGCGGAGATACTCAAGTCCTATGCATATCCGGGCAATGTCCGAGAGCTTGAAAATCTGATGGAACGGGCTGTAGTGTTTACAAAGAAAGAGCTCATCGGGGCTGAAGACCTGCCTGATCTGGCTGTGGAGACCTTCCGTCCTAAAAAAGATCGAATGCCCGCCCTGGAAGAGCAGGAATCAAGCTATATAAAATGGGTGCTGGAGCAGGTGGGCGGCAACAAGAAAAAGGCAGCTGATATCCTGGGCATAGACAGGGTGTCTTTGTGGCGCAAACTCAAAAAGATGGGCGTGGAGTAACAGTCCGATACAGCATGCCTTTTGAGTGATTATATGGTTATCAGGGGGCATGGTAGGCCCAGCGGTAGTCTTTTGAGGGATGCGGATCGAGAGTAGGTGAGCTTTTCAAGGACAACCGAGATCACCTGTTTTCTGGTGCGCAGAAAGGATGTAATGGAGTCCTTGAACCTGCCGTTGGCTGTGTGTTCACGAAATGGTATGTCCAGCAGCCCTTTTTTCTGGGCCTCCTGCGTGGTGAGGAGTTGTGCCCCATCCGCTGTTTCAGCCTGCCGGTGCAGTGTTGTCCCGTCATCAGTTTTGGCGCCGGGACGGTTGACATGCAGTATGTCCAGCACCGAACTGGTGCGATGGCAGAGGTCAACTGCATACCGCAGGGTGCGTGCCCCGATGCCGTCTCCCTCCACTACCAGCAGCACCGTTGGTTTTGCATCAAGCACTTCCAGCGCCGCCTGCGACAACCCTTCTTCGGCCAAGGCGGTTGCCGCCATGTGCTGATTGAAAAAGTCCTTTATTTTTGTGATGTAAGTATCTCTATCGGAAGGTTCTGGCATGGCTTTTTGCCTCCTGATTCGGTTTGGATTCGTGTAGGATGCCGTCAAACAAGCCCCATTTTTTTGCATCTAATAGAGACTTAAGCAAAATTCATTCCATTAGATCTGAAAACCATCCTTGATGCTATCTTGTTGATTTAAATGATATTTTAGGCGGATTTATTGAATGGTTTTGGTGTATTTCAAATAGTTGTTGCAGATTGAAATCCCATCGTTTCATTCTGTAAACATTTACTGTGTAATTCTTTGCACAAATCTTAGGTCGAACGGCTGAATCGTGAAATGCGGTTGTCATTGCGCCACGCGCCGAGGCCTTGGCCCGAGGGCGAGCCGCCGCAGGCAGCGAAGCAATCCCCTGCACAAAAGAATGTAGGGGCGACCGGCCGGTCGCCCCTACTTCGGCGGTTATGCGCCGCATGGAACAAATGCCATCACTGCCGCCCTCTTCACAGTATATTTTTTGTTTGTTGAGTCCAAACACGGAATTTGGACTGTATTTTTATATTGCTTTTTCCAGCTAATGGTTATATAGTCCTTGAATCAAATTCATCGTATCCGACCTTTCATGTAGTTTGTAAATCCCGATCCACTATAATCTGGTGATGCCTCGCTTGTTGTTTGGCTTGTTTGGGGTTTGGCAGCCTGCACCCGTTGCCGTTTTTCGTCTTTGATGACGATTTTGATGTAACGGGTTTGAACGTAGGTTGGCGCCGATGTAACAGCGCCTGTTCACAGTTGATTGCTGGCGCAATGCAGCGCAGCCTATGAAGGCGCACTCACTGGTCATGCCGTGAATAGCTGGCCTTATTCCAAGCCTGGCGGTTTTTCCGCCTTATACAAGAAAGGACTGTCATGAATTTTTCAGATTTTGAACTCAACCCCGTTATTCTCAATGCCATTTCAAAAGCCGGCCATACAACGCCTACCCCTGTGCAGGAGCAGGCTATTCCAGTCGCCCTTCAGGGTGCTGACCTGCTTGTTTCTTCACACACCGGAAGCGGTAAAACCGCCGCCTTTCTGTTGCCAGCCCTGGAGCGTTTGCAGTCAAATGCGGCCAACAAAGGCCGAGGTCCCAGAGTGCTGGTGTTGACTCCGACCCGTGAGCTGGCACTACAGGTGCAAGCCGCAGCGGATATCTACGGAAGCGGGCTGAAACGTCTGCGCACTGCATGTATCGTAGGAGGTTCTTCCTACAATCAGCAGCTGCGCCAGCTGAGCCAGCCTGTGGATATTGTGGTGGCCACTCCCGGCCGTCTTCTGGACCATCTTCATCGAGGCCGCATTGATTTCGGCAGAATAGAGATATTGGTTCTGGACGAGGCGGACCGTATGCTTGACATGGGATTTATTGATGACATAGAGGAAATCGTTTCGCATACCCCTCAAAAGCGTCAGACCCTTCTCTTTTCCGCTACCCTTGAAGGCGTAGTGGGGAATCTGGCCAAACGTTTGACGACAAACCCCACTCGTATAGCGGTTCCCACGCCTGCCGTCGCCGAACAACTCATAGAGCAGCAACTCCTTTTCACCGATGACATGGCCCACAAGGAGAATCTGCTGAATGCAATCCTGCAGGATGACGCCGTGGAACAGGCGCTTGTCTTCACATCCACCAAAAGATCCGCAGAGGACCTCTCCGTAACCCTTCAGACCGCCGGTTTTTCCGCAGCGGCCCTTCACGGTGACATGAATCAGGGCCAACGCAACAGGGCCTTGCAGAGATTGAGGGATGGCCGTGTGCGGGTGCTGGTGGCCACCGATGTGGCCGCCCGCGGCATAGATGTCCTGGGCATAACCCATGTCATCAATTTCGACCTGCCAAAACAGGCCGAAGACTATGTCCATCGCATAGGCAGGACGGGTAGGGCGGGCAGGCAGGGAATCGCCATGACCTTCGCTTCACATCGTGAAAGGGCAATGGTGCGCACCATAGAAAATTACACAGGAAAACCCATTCAAGTGCATGTTATTGCTGGTCTTGAACCCCGATTCAAGCCTGTGCCTGCCGAAAGAAGCGACCGTGGGCGGTTCGGCAGACCTTTTGCCGCTGCTGGCAATAGAAGGAATTCACGGAGTGACTCACGGCAAGTCTCATACGGTGGAGACAGCTTTCGTGCGGAACGCTCCGGCAACACGCAGTCAAGCCGCAGAAGAAGTGATGGGCCGAATCGTGATGCCTCATTTGAAAGGGGCGGCAGAAAGGAATTCTCTCATGAAAGCAGGCAATGGAAAAGGGACGTCATGCCATCAGAGGAGCGCAGTGAGCGGAATGCCGGTCCTGCCCGTTTTCATGATCGCAGTGACAGTACATTTTCGCCCAATAAAAGGCGCAGCCTTGCGGGCGATTCAGCGGAATGGAGACCTGTGAGCTCATTCAAGGCCGGTGAGTCTGACACCAGGCCGAATGCCCGCCTGAAGATAAGGGGTGGAAGCCCCAGACAGGAAGGATCCCGCGACCGCTCTCACAACACCACAACGCAGCAAAAGCGCCGCTCCTCCTCTACATCTGTTTGGATGGCGGACTGGGACAGCGTAAAAAGGCGTTAACCGGTCAGGGAATATCTTGCACTGTGGGCAGACTGTCTAACAGGGTCTGCCCACCTTTTTAGATGTGTTTTAAATCCCCATAGCCCACTCAAGAATGGCCTTGTGGACATGCATTTTGTTTTCGGCCTGTTCCCAGACTACGGAGCGCGGCCCCTCCAGCACCTCTTCTGTGATCTCTTCCTCTCTATGGGCGGGCAGACAGTGCAGGACTATGGCATTGGAAGCGGCGTTGCTGAGCAGTCTTTCATTTATCTGATATGGTGCAAAAAGCGTTTTGCGTTTCTCCGCCTCTGCCTCTTGTCCCATGCTGGCCCATACATCCGTATTGATGACATCCGCCCCTTTGACCGCCTCCATCGGATCATGTGTGATCACGATTCGAGATTCTTTGAGTTGACCCAGTGCCCAGCCCATTACTTTAGAGTCCGGCTCATAGCCTGAAGGGCAGGCCAGTTGCAGCCTGAAACCCATGCGAACCGCCAGTTCTATCCAGGAATTGGCCATATTGTTGCCGTCTCCCACCCAGGCGATGGTGAGGCCCTTTACATCCCTGCCTTTGTGCTCCATGACCGTCATGATGTCCGAGAGGATCTGGCATGGATGGTATAGGTCTGAAAGGGCGTTTATCACCGGAATATCAGCCCAGGCCGCCAACTCCTCCACCACCGACTGTCCGTAGGTGCGCACGGCAAGGCAGTCGATGTATCTTGACAGGACGCGTGCCGTGTCCTTCAGTGGTTCACCCCTGCCTATCTGCAGGTCTCTGCCGGCCATGAAGCTCACATTTCCACCCAGTTGATACATGGCCGCTTCAAAGGAGATGCGTGTGCGCGTGGATGGTTTTTCAAAGAGCATGCCCAGTACCTTGCCGCGAGCAGGTGTCTCATGGGGTCTCGGCTGGTTTTTCCAGTAGAAGGCGCGGTCCAGCAGGCTGTTCAGGACCTCTGTCTCAAAGTCGGCTATTCTTAAAAAAGAACGGGAGTGTTTGGATAATGTATTTTGCATGGGTTTACCTCATAGAATTTCCTGCAATGTCTTCAAAAGCAGGTCGATTTCATCTCTGGTGATCACGAGCGGCGGAATCAGGCGCAGCACGGTATCGTGGCTCAAAATGGCCAGAATGCCTCGCTCAAGCAGTTTCAATGCCAAGTCCGGCATGGGGTTGTGAAACTCCATGGCCTGAATGAGCCCTCTGCCCCTTACTTCCTTGACTTTGTCTGAATGTTGTGCGGCTATTGCCGTCAGGCCCTGTTGCAGGTAATCACCATGTTCTCGAATTCTTTGCAGAAAGCCATTCGAGAGCATGGTCTTGACCACTTCCACCGCAGCGGCGCATGCAACAGGGTTGCCGCCGAAGGTGGAGGCATGGCTGCCAGGAGTGAGATGGGACATAGTGGTCTCGCCGGCCAGCATGGCGCCTATGGGAAGCCCATTTCCCAGGGCCTTGGCCAGGCACATGACATCCGGTGTGACGGGTGTCTGTTCGTATGCGAAGAGACTGCCTGTGCGGCCCATACCCACCTGCACCTCGTCAAACATGAGCAGTAGGTCGTGTTCGTCACAGAGGTCTCGGGCGGTCTGTAAAAATTCGTCTGTGGCTATGCGCACACCGCCTTCACCTTGAATGGGCTCCAGCAATATGGCGCATGTGCGGCATGTGACCCCGCGTTTCAGGGCATGGGGATTGTTTAACGGTACGTGTTTGAAACCAGGCATCATGGGCTCAAAGCCCCTGTGATACACAGGCTGGCCTGTGGCTGAGAGTGAGGCCAGGGTTCTTCCGTGAAATGAGCCCTCAAGGCAGATGACCTCATAACAATCCGGGCCATGCAGGTTGTGGCCCCGGCGTCTCGCCAGTTTTATAGCGGATTCCACGGCCTCGGTGCCGGAGTTGCAGAAGAACACCCGATCAGCAAAGGAGTGTCGGCATAGCAGGGCCGCCAATTCCATCTGAGGCTGCGAGGAGTAGAGATTGGAGACGTGTACCAGACGCTCCAGCTGGGCCTGTGCAGCCTTGATTACCTGGGGGTTGCAGTGCCCCAGGCTGCAAACAGCTATGCCTGCCACGAAATCCAGGTATTCACGACCCATGTCGTCCCAGACCCGTGTGCCTGCCCCCCTTACGAGGGTAACGGGGAATCTTCTGTATGTGTCGGCTATATAGCCTTGCGCCTGCATATTTTTAATCCTCACCTGTGATCTCTGTGCCTATGCCGCTGTCCGTAAAGAGCTCCAGCAGTATGGCGTGTTCCTGTCTGCCGTCTATTATGTGCGCCTTTTTGGCCCCTTGTTCCAGTGTTTTGAGACATGACTTGAGTTTTGGAATCATGCCACCGGTGGCGGTACCGTCTTCCAGGGCTTTTTTGACATCAGTTACGGTCATGGATGGTATCAGCTCCCTTTCACCATTTGGGTTTTCTTTCATTACGCCCATGATGTCGGTGAGCAGAATGAGCTTTTCAGCCTTGAGGGCGGCGGCGATGGCCCCTGCCACCAGATCGGCATTGATGTTATAGGCCTGTCCGCCGGGTCCGACGCCTACTGGTGCTATGACAGGCACAAAGCCGGCCTTTTCCAGGGCTGTCAGGACATCTGTGTTGACCCGCACTACCTTGCCCACCCGGCCTATGTCGATGATCTCTGTGGGCCTATCGTCTCCTGAATATCTGTATATCTTCATGCGTTCCGCCTGAATCAGATCGCCGTCCCGGCCAGAAAGCCCCACTGCTCGCGCCCCATGGCTGTTGATGAGTCCGACTATCTCCTTGTTGACTGTGCCAACCAGGACCATTTCCACCACACTCATGGTCTCATCATCAGTCACCCGCTGGCCTTCTATGAAGGTGGGTTGAATGCCCATGCGCTCCAGGGTGCGGGATATCTGAGGACCTCCGCCGTGCACTATCACGGGATTGATGCCTACGTACTTCATGAGGGCCACGTCCTGGGCGAATTGGGCCTTGAGCCGCTCATCCTTCATGGCGTGGCCGCCGTATTTGATGACGATGGTCTTGCCGTAAAATCGTTGAATATAGGGCAGGGCCTCCGTGAGGATATGTGCCTTTGATATGTTATCTTCAGTAGTCATGGATATTGCTCCGGTCTTTTAATTATAAGAGTTTTGCGGCCTGTAGGGCGTTTAGGAGTTCAGGTTGTTTTTGGGCATATTCCTTGATGGCCATTTCAAGCCTTTCACCCCTTTCCTCCAGTTTTTTTCGCTTTTTGATCTCTTTTTCCAGCTCTTCTTCCAATTCTTTTGTCTTGTGTACAGCAGGGGCCAATGCTGTACGTCTGTCCCAGAGCACAAAGCTAATGAGGGTAAAGATGCCAGTGGCCATCAGGCCCAAGCCCCAAAGCAGGATGGTTTGCAGCATGTCGAGTCGTTTGTCCATGCCGTCGAGTCGTTTATCCATGGCCTCTAATCGTTTGTCAATATCCAAAAAACGCTGATCAAAGCGTTTTTCCATGGCCCTCATCTCGATTTTTAGCTCTGTAAGGGACGCTATGATCTCCCTGTCAGATATGCGGTCAGCCTTTTCAATGGCAAGGCCATTGGATGCCCAGCAACATATCATGAGGCTCAAGCATATTGTTATAATTCCTTTCATGGCACCTCCTGAAAGAACCTTTATTTCTCGAATATTTCTCGAACGAACATTCTAATTTCTTAGAGGTTTCCTTAAAACTATCATCGAAGTAGGGGCGACCGGTCAGCGTCCCTACTCCATTAATCATAGAATGAATCTGCTCAGGTCCTGATCCTTTACGATCTCCTTGAGCCGCTCCCGAACATAATTTGCGGTGACACTGATCTCTTGAGGCCCTATATCAGGGGCGTTGAACGAGACCTCCTCAAGAAGCCTTTCCAGTACCGTGTGAAGCCGTCTTGCCCCGATATTTTCCGTCTTTTCGTTGACCTCGCAGGCGATACGCGCTATTTCGTCGATAGCCTCGTCGTCGAAGCTTATTTTTATGCCTTCGGTGGCAAGCAGGGCCTGGTATTGCAGAATAAGGGCATTTTCCGGCTCCAGCAATATGCGTTTGAAATCCTCTTGAGTCAGGGAGTGTAGTTCCACACGAATGGGAAATCTGCCTTGCAGCTCAGGCAGCAGATCAGAGGGCTTTGAGACATGAAATGCCCCGCTTGCGATGAAAAGGATGTGATCCGTGCGCACAGAGCCGTATTTGGTGTGCACTGTGGTGCCTTCCACTATGGGCAGCAGGTCCCTCTGCACGCCTTCCCGTGAGACATCCGGGCCGTGTCCGCCCCCCTTTGCTGCGATCTTGTCGATCTCGTCCAGAAAGATGATGCCGGATTGCTCCACCAGCGTCACAGCCTGTTCCGTGACCTTTTCCATGTCGATGAGCTTGGCAGCGGCCTCTTGGTGCAAGAGCCTGAGGGCCTCCGAGACTCGAAGCTTGCGCCGCTTTTTTTTGCCTGGGAATATGCCGGAAAGCATCTCCTGAATGTTGTTCTGCATATCCTCCATGCCGGTGACCGCAAAGACCTCCATCATGGGGCCTGCCGGAGGTTTATGGCTGACCTCCAGCTCCACCATGCGCTCATTGAACTTGCCGTCCCTCAGCATCTCGCGAAACTTCTCACGCGTGTTGCTGGAGTCGGCCTCGGTGTCTTCGATGCGTTTTGGCAGAAGCAGGTCCAGGACCTGTTCCTCCGCCAGGGCCTTGGCCTTTTCCTCCACATGGGCCTTTTCCTGATTCTTGATCATGTCAACTGCGATGTGGATGAGGTCGCGAATCATGGATTCCACATCCCTGCCCACATACCCGACCTCTGTAAATTTCGTGGCCTCCACCTTTAGGAATGGTGAGTTGGCGAGTTTAGCCAGCCTGCGGGCAATTTCTGTCTTGCCCACGCCGGTTGGGCCGATGAGAATGATGTTTTTGGGTGAGATTTCGTCCTTGATGAGGCCGGTGACCTGCTGTCTTCTCCAGCGGTTTCGAAGGGCCAGGGCCACGGCCTTTTTGGCCTCAGCCTGTCCTATGATATATTTGTCGAGTTCGGTGACTATCTGTTTTGGCGTAAGTTCCACGTTTATTTCCCTTCGGTGTCAAGCGTTTCTACTGTTATGTTGTCGTTGGTGTATATGCAGATGGAGGCCGCTATGCGCAAGGCCTCTTCTGCGATTTCCCTTGCGGAGAGAGCTGTGTGTTTCATGAGCCCGCGGGCTGCGGCCAGGGCATACGGCCCGCCTGAACCAATGGCGAGAATACCGTCATCCGATTCGATGACATCGCCAGACCCCGAGAGCAAAAGGGACGACTGGGCGTCCGCCGCTATGAGCATGGCCTCCAGGCGGCGCAGCATGCGGTCGGTGCGCCAGTCCTTGGAGAGTTCCACGGATGCTCGCAGCAGATTGCCTTTGTATTGCTCCAGTTTTTCTTCGAGCCTTCCAAAGAGGGTAAAGGCATCAGCTGTGGCGCCTGCAAAACCGGTCAAAACCCTGTCGTTATAGAGTCTGCGCAGTTTTTTGGCGGAGTGTTTGATGGCCGTGTTTCCGAGGCTTACCTGGCCGTCTCCCGCCAGGGCCACTGCGCCTCCTCGTCTCACACATATTACGGTGGTGCTTCGCATTTTATTTTCAGTCATTTCAACCTCTTGTCATTTTTTTGATCTTGGATGAGCCGAACGATAGACATCGGTCAGCCGATCCATATCCAGATGTGTATATCGCTGGGTGGTGGCAAGACTGGCATGGCCCAGAATCTCTTGAATGGAGCGCAGGTCTGCACCGCCTTCCAGCATGTGTGTCGCCATGGAATGGCGCAGGCTGTGGGGCGTGATGCCGTCTGGAAGCCCTGCCTGAAGGCATCTTTGCTTCAGACTTCGCTGAACGCTGCGGGGCGTCAGCCGGCCACCCCGTTCATTTATGAATACGGCCTGTTGCGAAAGTTTCAAACGGTTCAAAAGCTCAGCCCGTTTTGCAAGATAGGCGGTCATGGCCTCCTTCGCCTTGCCTCCAAATGGCGTAATGCGGTCCTTGCCGCCCTTTCCGTGCAATTTGAGCATCTCGGGGGACATGTGCAGGTCGTCCATGTCCAGACCGCACATCTCGCTCACACGTCCACCAGTGCTGTAGAGCATCTCCCAGATGGCCTTGTCCCGTATGGCCTGAAAGGTATTCACTGTTTGCGCATTCAGCAATCCTGCCGCCTGGTCCACCGTGAGATACGAAGGCAGGCGTTTTTCCGGTTTGGGGGGATGGATCTCCTCTGCCGGATTTGCAGTGACCCTGCCCTGACGTGCGAGAAACCGAAAGAACGAGCGCAGACAGGCGAGACGTCTGGCTGCGGTGGCCCGTGAAAGGCCTTTCTGCAGAAGTGCGGCCAGGTGCCCGCGAATATCCCGCGAGGTGATACGCGACGGGTCTGAAGCGCCGGTGGCTGCCTGGAATTCCGTGAGGTCCCTGCGGTAGGCATGGGCAGTTCTCTCGGACATTCCGCGCTCCGCAAGTAAAAAGTCGATGAATTCGTCGATGTATCGCTCAATCATAAGGGCATTATTATGCCACTTTATGCCTGCCATGCAAGGGAATTTGAGAGGGGAAGAAAGGCCGAGGTGTTAATGCCGCCTTGCCTCCACGGCTATGGTGTCCCGTGGCTTTTATGAAAGGGTTGTGTTACGTGGGCGTTTCAAAGAGACTGTTTCTGCCAATCAGGCCTTGGCCCTGACGCAGGGCCGCTATTATCATGCCTTTTTCCTGTGCAAGACGGGAGGCCACGGCCCTTCTGATTTCAATGGGCGAAGACCTGAATCGCTTCATGCGCTCTGCATATATCGTCTGCACCACAGCCTGGGGTGAGGGTGTTTTTCGGTTTTTCAATGCCTTTTCCAGGATATTGGCCGCGCCCTGGGGCCCATGCTGCACAGCGGTACTGAAAACAGCCTCCTGGACCTGCAGCGGCTGGGTTGCAATATCCACTCCCGTCCGTTCCTTTATGGCCTTACATGCTGGCAGATAGTGTGTCTGCTCTATGAAATCCCTCTGAAGCCTTTCAAAGCCCACAGGGTCCTGGGCAGCGATCTGTTGCCACACGGCAGGCATACGGCCTGTCTTTCCGCCGGTGTTTGCAGGTCCGCAATGCCTCAGCCTTGCTGCATATGCAGGGGCTTTTTCCGCCAGATACTGAATGAATTCATTCATGGTGCCTGGCCTGGATGCGATCTGATAAGTTCCGTATGAGGTGCCTGCCATGGGGTCAAAGCCGATGGTGCCAGGTCCGTTTGCACCGGATTCAAAATATGCGGATATACGGCCTGGGCCGGATTGAGTAAGTTTTTTTGTCTGCAACAGGGGATTGCCCTGTTCGTTCATGGCTTGATATGCCTTTTTTGCCTGAGAGAACGTGACACTTCTATGATTCATGCCGTTTTTTGATAGATAGATGGGGTGTCTTGGTTTGACTGTAAGGGCAGAATTAATGGCTGTTTTCGTTTCATCTCTCTTGGTGTCAAGATTTTGGCTATCTGTATGTGTGGTATTGAGGATTGGAGTTGAGTGCTGACTGGTCTGATGCATCTGTCTGTTCTTCAATACCTGGGCGAAGGAGGTCTTTGTCGGTCTGGAACGCCGGGTATGAGGCTGTCCTGGCCCAAAGGATGCCGGTTCTGTATTGACATTGTCGTACAGGATGAGATTTTTTGAAGTCATTTCCAGCCCTCCCAATTGCTTTTAAAAAAACAAAAGCAACATGTATGCCATTATTTTGAACAGATAAGCCCTATTACCTCCATGGTCATGCTGCAATGCCTTGATAGTTCTCCCAATGGCGCCATTTCCCATTGCCATTGCGCCTTGTATCTGATGTCAGGTAGCTCCATCTCTGGTCTTATACCATACAACGTGTCTCTGACAGCTTGTATCCTGCCGCTTTCGTCCTTAAAGGAAATGCTGCGGTCGGTTATGAGGCAAACCGTACATGTCAGATTCGCAAGACGTTTCAGATGGGCATTAATAAGCGTTTTCGACCAGTTTTGAACATCTATTTCATTCGCACGGCATTTTTCTGCCAGAAAAGAGGCGGGGCAAAGAGGAAGCTGGGACAGGGTGTTCGCCGAGATCAGAAGACTGGTCTGTGAGTCGCAGCCCGGGAGCCAGGCAGTTGTCTCAAGAGGGACGATTCTGCGGGTTTTGTAAACCGCATGGGCTGCTCCGGTTATGTCGGCATTCAATGTGGATAGGTTGCGATATCTGCGGGTCTCCCATTTGGTTGCAGGAAGATGGGCTATGTCCACCAGCACTACCTCCTCGAATGCCTTGGACAATTCCGGAATAGGGATGTCGAGGAGCAGGCCTGATCCCAGTATCACGGCCTTTTTACGGTTGGGGCAGAGATTTACGGCCTGCATGATGAAATTTTTGCTGGACTCAAGATGAGGCTGCCATGCACTGCGGCAGCGTTTATGGCGTGCTGAAATGGCAATCAATTCATGCAGATAGCCCATTTTTTTGACATGGCGCGGGGCAAAGGTAAAAAGGTGTGTGAGAAATTCCTGAAGCATTCAATAGAGCAGGAAAGGCATTCTTGCCTCTTTAAAGCAATCCTCTTCGTTTTGCCATAGGGTCTTCAGTTCAGCCGGGCCTGCACCTGCCTCCAATGCCAGCCTTACGGTCTGATTGCCCAGAATCAGGTCCGCCGGCAGCTTTTGGAACTCGTATTCATAAGGTGGTGATTTCCATTGAAAATCGGTTTTATGCAACTGAATGATCAGAGAGACCATGGAAAGGCTTGTGAGATATGGTGTGAAGCTGCGCCGGTCTGTGACATGTATCTGGAATCCGTGGCATGGCTGCCCTGCCCATTTGTGAAAGGTGGGTTCGAAGTGTTGTTCACGCAGGCAAAAGCCCGGTAATCCCCATGTGTTCACCTGTTTCAAGAGCCCTGCGCAATTCAGGTACGGCGCGCCGAATATCTCAAAGGGCCTGGTAGTCCCCCTGCCTTCAGAGATGTTGGTGCCTTCCAGGAGTACCTGACCAGGATATACAAAGGCAGTTTCAAGAGATGGCATGTTGGGGGATGGCATAACCCAGGCAAGCCCTGTATCTTCAAAGGTCATTTCCCTTTTCCAGCCCTGCATGGGCACTATAAACAGCTCCAGATTTGGGAAATGTCGGGACTGAAACAGACGGGCCAACTCCGCGATGGTCATGCCGTGCCGCATGGGGATGTTATCCATGCCCACAAAGGATCGAAATTCCCATTGCAGCGCATTGCCTTCTACTGCATCGCCGCCTATGGGATTGGGTCTGTCCAGCACCACCATGGTCTTGCCGTGTCTTTCACAGGCCTCCATGGCCAGAAACAGGGTCCAGATGAATGTATAGACACGAGTGCCCACATCCTGCATATCCACCACCAGCATGTCTATGTGCTCCAACTGCCGGGCCGTGGGCCGGCGGTGCTCGCTATAAAGGCTGAAGACCGGTAGTCCGTTCCAGACGCCGTCGGCGGATTCCACCATGTTGTCCTGTTTTTCTGCAAAAAGTCCGTGTTGTGGAGTAAAAAGACAGCGCAGATTGTCTGAAAAGGCCTGTTTGAGCAGGGTTGCGGAGTGCAGAAATTTCAGGCCGTCGAAAAGAATGGATGCCTGATTGCATAGCAGACCCAACCGCCTGCCTCTTATCCACGAGGGGGGTGTGTCCAGCAGGCATTGGAGACCGGTTTTTACATGAGACTGAGATACTGGGGCCATACAGGATGATAGCCCTGTCACCAGTTCATGCGCACAGGGATTCCGCGGGCACTTAAATAGTCTTTGATCTCGCGAATGGTGTAATGGCCGTAGTGGGTCATGGAGGCGATGAGGGCTGCATCCGCTCCGGCCTTCAGAATCACTTCCGCCAGGTGTTCGGGTCTTCCTGCACCACCGGATGCGATTACCGGAATGTTGACGGCATCACAGACCATTTTGGTGAGTGTGAGCTCATATCCGTTTTGAGTGCCGTCGGCGTCTATGGAGTTGAGACATATCTCGCCGGCCCCAAGCCTTTCAGCCTCTTTGGCCCACCAGATGGCGTCGATTCCCATGTGTGTCCGCCCGCCGTGCACTACTATTTCATAACCTGATGGAATGGCCTGATGTCTTTCCACCTGCTTTACATCCATGCCCAGCACAATGCACTGGTTGCCGAAGGCGTGTGCACCCTGAGTGATGAGGTCAGGATTCTTGACCGCAGCCGAATTGATGCTGATCTTTTCCGCGCCCGCCAGCAGCACTTGCCGCATGTCTTCGACGGTGCGGATGCCGCCGCCCACTGAAAAAGGCATGAATATCCGTTCCGCCGTGTTTTTGACCACGTCCAGCATGATGCCGCGATGGTCGCTGGAGGCGGTGATGTCGTAAAAGACCAGTTCATCCGCTCCCTGTTCATAGTAGAATTCGGCCATTGCCACCGGATCGCCGATGTCCACATTGTTTTTGAATTTGATTCCTTTGGTGAGCTTGCCTTCTCGAACGTCCAAACATGGGATGATGCGTTTGGTCAGCATGTCAGATGCTCCATTTGCAGAAATTTTCCAGGAGTTTAAGCCCTGGTCTGCCGCTCTTTTCCGGATGAAACTGCACTGCCACGAGATTTTCTTTGCCTGTCGCCGATGCGAAGGAGATGCCGTAGTCCGTAAGGCCTAAAATGTGTGCAGCCTCTGCAGGCTCCGGGTAATAGGAGTGCACAAAATAGAACCTGGAATCTGGCGATATGCCTGTAAAGATAAAGTGGTCCTGAATGGGCTCTACGTTGTTCCAGCCCATGTGGGGAATCTTCAGGCGTTCCTGGCGTGTGGAGAGCCCATCTGGAAATCTGACCACCTTGCCCGGCAGTATGCCAAGGCACGGCGTATCGCCCTCATCGCTCCAGTCAAAGATGATTTGAGTGCCGAGACAGATGCCCAAAACAGGTTTCCCTGCCTTTACAACCGAACGAATGGCATCATCAAGCCCTAATTCCTTGAGGTCCGCCATGGCCTTTTGCGCGGAGCCCACACCCGGGAATATGACCCTGTCCGCCTTTAATATCTCTTCAGGCCGGAATGTGATGGAGCATTCAAAACCTATGTGGCGGACGGCACGGCCCACACTGGTCAGATTGCCGGCGCGATAGTCGATGATTGCGATCACTTAAGCACCCTCCACTGACTTTTTGTTGAATTGGTTCATGGCTACATTCATTCCCTTTGTGAGAAACAGGAAAACCGCATTTACGGCCGTTGCAATCACTCGCTGGCAGACAGGCAATTCATGGGGTTCAAAGGGCATGAGCACGTATTGTTCCACGGCGATGGTGGGCAGCGGCCTGCCTATGCCCAGTTTCAGACGGGGGAAATCATCGGTTCCGAGGTATTGAATGATGGAACGAACGCCGTTATGCCCTCCAGCCCCGCCTTTTTTTACGAATTTCATGTTACCCAAGGGTTGGTCAAGGTCGTCGTGAATCACAAGAATTTCCTGCGAGTCGATGCGATAATACCGCAAAAACGGCGCCAGAGCCTCTCCGCTTCTGTTCATGTAGGTCATGGGCTTGATGAGCCGGATATCCGTTTTCATTCCATCAATATCCATCTGGAAAGCGGTTGTTTCGGCTTGAGCGATTTTGGAGCTGGAAAAACTGATGGCCTCATGAGAGGCCATCGCATCCAATGTGATAAAGCCCATATTGTGGCGGGTCATGGCATAACGGGGACCAGGGTTGCCAAGCCCGATGATCGCTCTACAGGGCATGTTGACCGTGTATGTCCGTTTATTCCTTCTTGGCTGCCTCTGCCCCTGCTTCTGCCTCTGGTGTCTCCTCTGCCGCCGGAGCCGCCTTCTCGCCGTCACTGGTACCTACGATGGTGATGACGGCTGTCTTGGCATCCTCGGTGAATTTTACCCCCTCGGGCGCTTGAATGTCGGAGATGTGAATGGCCTGGCCAAGCCCGAGGTTGGTTATGTCAACCTTGATCTCTTTGGGCATGGCGGTGGGCAGACACTTCACCTTTACGGTGCGCTTTATGATCTCAAGGATGCCTTTGTCGATTTCCACACCCTTGGCCTTGCCGAATGGCACCAGGGGGATATCTACCTCGATGGTCTTGTCCAGGGAGACCTCATAAAAGTCCACGTGTCTGAGCCGTTCACTGACCGGATGGAACTGAAGCATCTTGACCATGGCAAGGCGTTTTCCTGTGTCCTGCCCATCTTTTTTCAGATTGAGTGTAAACAGGATATGTTCCCCGCGGTTTTTCTTGAGGATTAGGTCTATGGCGTGACCGTTCACTGCAAGGGGAACGGATGGATTTCCTGGCCCGTAAAGTATGGCAGGCACTTCACCTGCACTCCGCAGTTTCCTGGCCCCGCCCTTGCCGGTTGCAGTTCGAATGGATGCGTCTAAGTCGATCTGTTTCATTTTTATAACTCCTTGTGATATTAGACAAAAAGTGAACTTACTGAATCGTCGTTATGTATGCGCCAGATGGCCTCTCCCAGCAGAGACGCCACTGATAATACCTGTATCTTGTTTATGGATTTTGCCTTTTCAGACAGGGGAATGGTGTTGGTAACAATCAGGGATTTCATGGGAGAGTCTGCAATGCGTTCCAGGGCTGGGCCGGAAAGTACCGGATGAGTGGCGCAGCCATGCACCTCTTTTGCCCCGTTGGCCATAAGCGCCTCCGCTGCCTTGCAAAGCGTGCCTGCCGTGTCCACCATGTCGTCCAGAAGAATGGCTATTTTTCCTTTTACATCGCCTATCAGGTTCATGACCGTGGATTCGTTGGGTCTTTCCCTGCGCTTGTCGATGATGGCCAGGCCTGCATTCATCCTGCGTGCAAATGCACGGGTCCTTTCCACGCCGCCTGCATCGGGAGAGACCATGACCACAGGCGGTTCAAATTTTTCTCTGAGGTATTGAAGCAAGACAGGCGCGGCAAAGAGATGATCCACAGGAATGCTGAAAAAGCCCTGAATCTGGCCTGCGTGCAGGTCCATTGCAAGGACACGCCTGGCGCCTGCGGTAGTAATGATATCAGCCACCAGCTTGGCCGTTATCGGTACACGTGGGGCGGCCTTTCTGTCCTGTCTGCCATAGCCGTAATAGGGCATGACTGCTGTTATGCGTCTTGTGGAGGCGCGTCTCAGTGCATCCACCATGATGAGCAGTTCCATGAGGTGGTGATTGACCGGAGGACATGTGGGTTGAATGACATACACATCGGCGCCCCTTACGTTTTCTCCGATCTCAACGAAGGTTTCACCATCGCTGAAGGTCTTGACCGTGGCCCGGCCCAGCGGCAGGTTCAGACAGTCGCATATCTCCTGGGCCAATACAGGGTTGGCATTTCCAGTGAAGATCTTTATTTTTTTTTCAGACATACACATCCTCAAAAAATGGCTGGGGTGGGAGGATTCGAACCTCCGGAATGCAGGTTCCAAAGACCCGTGCCTTACCGCTTGGCTACACCCCAATTATTTGGGGATCTTGAAAAATTGCGTTTTTGCCCGATAACTGCGTTGCCCGTCGGCGAAAAATGCTCACATATTTTTCGCCTTTCATCGCGCCTTGTTCTCGAACGAAGATGCTAATTTTTCAAGGCTCCCTTATATTTTATAATAATGCCCGGCGGATCAAAAAAACGATGAACTCACAGCAATCTGTAAGGATATGGTTTGATAGCGATTTGTCACAGGGTTGTGACCGGCGCCACCAGCCACGCCACCGGATTATCCTCCGCTGGCTTGTATGTTTTCTCGTCTTTCAATTGTATTGACAGCGCATCGGCGGTTTTGTTGGCCTCCTCTTCGGTTTTGAAGACTCCAAATACAGCGGAACCACTTCCTGTCATCATGGCGTGTAATGCCCCGCAAGAAATGAGCCGTGTTTTTAGATCGTTCAAAAGTGGATAAGAGGGCATCACGGCCTGTTCCAGGTCGTTTTGCCATAAAAATGCCGTCAAGCCGTCAGCGCCCAGTAAATTAGTGTGTATGCCCGAATTTGTCAACACAAAATGGTCATAAACCCACTTTGTGGAAATACAGAATCCGGGCCACACCACAACAAACCAAAACCTTTCGATGGTAATCGGCTTCAGTTCTGTTCCAGTGCCACTGCCTATGGCGGAGGTCTGCCGCGAGATAAAAAAAGGCACATCGGCCCCGATACTCGCGCCTATTTTCATGAGTTCAACGGATGGCAGTAAATCGTCTGTGAGGCTGTTCAATGCCAGCAGCACCGCAGCCGCGTCACTGCTGCCTCCTCCCATGCCTGCACCCGAGGGTATGTTTTTGTGCAGATGTATGGCTACAGAACAGGGTATCCCCGTGTACTGCAGAAAGGCCGCTGCCGCCTTGTATGCCAGATTTGTTTCATTCTGCGGGACAGGCCAGCCCTCGGCCGAGATTTGAATGCCGTTGGATTTTGTGCCTGTGTGGTGAGTAAGTTCGATAGTGAGCTGGTCTGCCAGGGATATCTTCTGGAAAAGGGTTAGTATGTCGTGATAGCCGTCAGGTCTTTTCCCCAAGACCTTCAGAAAGAGATTCAGTTTGGCGTGTGCTGAAATCTGATATAAAGATGTAACTGACATGGTATGGAGTGGCTGGGCTTTCGTTTCTTTTCAAGCCGATGTCGCTGTTATGTATTTCATGCGCAGGTCGTATAAAAGCTGTCTGAGCAGCTCGGTCTCGTCGTTTGTCAGATTGCCTGCTGTTTTGGTCTGAAGCATGGCCAGGGTGTCGATGGTATGTTTGGCCATGGCCAGGTCTTTTTTCGGGCCTTCTGCGCCGGGTGCGCTGAGTTCTCCGAGATACATCAGGGCGGATGTGCCTATGGAAACTATGAAGGTCGAAAAATTCACTCCAGGCATCAGTTTGCCCTCGTCTTTGTGTGCATCGGTGTTGCTCATGGGTCGTTTTCCTCCTTCTCGAATGTGGTTTGAGTCTGTGAGGTTATGGTTTGCATCTCCTGCAAGGACAAAAACCCTGCATAAAGGCATCGTTTCGTGTATGGAATATTGTCTTGTTGCCCTTGGCGGTCTCTCTGGCAGACGGGCAATCAGGCCTATGAACCCGCATGGTCCTGTTGTTTCCTATGTAAATCGGTTCGGATTTTGCGGGTGAAACGGCCCACATGCCCTTTTTGGCGGAAATGGCCGACCTTTGAGCGGACAACAGCTCTTTGAAAGTGGATGCGGCAGTGGGGCTTTCTTTGTCGTACAGGCACACATAGGCCAGTCCCTCGGCCGCCATGGCCTTGTTGATCCATGTGCCGTCCGGCAGAAAGACCTGGGCCAATATGCGGCCATAGTGATCCGTATGTTGTTCGTCGAGTTTCAGCCGCACCTTTCTGCCCTGAAGCAATTTTTCGTTATAAAGTCGGGCTTCTTCGCCGAAAGGGTCGCCGGACTGGCCGTCATGCGCTATCTCAGGGGCATCTATGCCCTGATATCGCACATGCCTGCCGTCCACAAGAATGATGGTGTCTCCATCTATTACATATTTCACCGTCGCTGTTTCGTCTGCCAGGGCAAGAGTAACCAGCCATGCAGTGAACAGCCATGTAATTGGAATGATGTAATACAGTTTTTTGCGGCGTATTGCTTTCATTTCCGCTCAAATGGTCTTCCTGTAAGCCGTTCCAATGCAGTGATGTAGCGGGTACGCGTCTTTTCAACTATCTCCTGAGGCAGCACAGGGCCGGGTGCCTTTTTGTTCCAGCCGATGGACTCCAGGTAATCCCTGACGAACTGTTTGTCGAAGCTGGGTTGAGGGCCTCCCGGTCTATATTCGTCCGCCGGCCAGAAACGTGAGGAATCCGGTGTCAGGACCTCGTCTATGAGGATCAGCTCGTCGTTCACAAGGCCGAACTCAAACTTTGTATCCGCTATGATGACTCCGGATTCCAAGGCCTTTTGGGCGGCTTTGGCATATATCTTGAGGCTCAAATCCTGTATTTTGTCCGCCAGATCCTTGCCTATGAGGTCTTTTACGCGGTTCATGTCTATATTTTCATCGTGTTCGCCCACCTGAGCCTTGGTGGAGGGAGTAAACACAGGTTCAGGCAGCCGGCTTGACTCCACCAGCCCGGCAGGAAGAGGAATGCCGCAGACAGAGCCGGTCTTTTTGTAGTCCTTCCAGCCTGAACCCGAGAGATAACCCCGGACTATACACTCCACAGGCAGGGGGCTCGCCTTTTTCACCAACATGCTTCGGCCCTGAAGCTGCTCGCTGAATTTTTGCAGTTCGGCAGGGTAATCGTCCACTTCGTGGGCAATCAGGTGTGTCCTCACAGTATCCTTGAGAAAATCGAACCAGAAAAGGGAGAGTTGTGTCAGAATAACCCCTTTGTCTGGAATCGGAGTGGGCAGTATTACATCAAAGGCCGAAAGCCTGTCCGTGGCCACGATCAGCAGGGCGTCATGAAGCTCATAGACATCCCTCACCTTTCCCATGTGGGCCAATGGAATACCTTCTAATCGAGTGGCAAAGATTGTGGCCATGTCATTCTCCTTTTTCTTTTTTCTTTGAACACAACACGAATATCTCAACGCTTTCGCTGCGTGAGCCCTTGGGTTTTATCAATTTTACAACATCAAATGCCTTTTTGCACTGTTCTACAAAGGCAGGCAGGTCCTTTCCCTGAAACACCTTGCAGAAGAACGTCCCCTCACGTGTCAGTAGCCGCATTGCCGTATTCAAGGCCTGTTCGGCCAGGGCCATGGAACGCATGTGGTCCAGCTCCCTGTGACCGCTGGTCTTGGGTGCCATATCGCTCAGAATTGCCTGAAAGCCTTTGGCGGGCAAGAGCCCTTCCGGCAACGAGTCAAAGGCATCCTGCTGAAGGGTGATGATGTTACCTCCACTGCACCGAATGGGCTGAAGATCAACGGCCACCACACGGCCGGTGGCACCTACAATCTTGGATGCATATTGAGTCCAGGAACCAGGCGCCGCGCCGAGATCCAATACCCAGTCTCCGCTTTTCATGATATGGTATTTTTCCTGCACTTCTTGCAATTTATAAATGGAGCGGGCGAGAAACCCCTCCTTTTTTGCCTTCAGGAAGTAAAAGTCGTGCAGCTTCTTCATAAAAAAAGCTCCGCTAAATGCACCGCCTCAATGGGCATACCCATGGCCTTCGAGAGTTCCCTCCACTGCAAAAGGCAGCCTGAACAGGTGGTCACCACGCAGGCGCCTTTATTCCCTGACAGAATGCCCTGCAACTGTTTTTGCAGAATACTTGCGGACAGTTCCGTGTGTTTTACGCCGAAGAGCCCGCCGCCACCGCAGCAGCCCTGTGTGACTTGCGTTTTGCCGTTTGTGAGGCCAGTCAAAAGGGACGGCAGGGATGTGGTATCCTTGAGACCGTATCTTTGATGGCATGGGATGTGTGCATATAATGGCATATCTTTATATTTCGGTGCCAAGGCAGGGACGATACCGTACTCCACCAGGAATTGTGAAAGCTCCATGACGCGACCGATGCCTTTTGAGCCCGTAAGGGAAGGCCAGTGATTTCGCATCATATCCGCACAGCTGGCGCAGCCTGTGAGCACAATGTCAGGTTCGGCCTTTCTCAGAGCGGTTATGTTTTTAAGGGCGAGTTCTTTGGCTGTGTCAGGTCTGCCGTTTGTCCATGCAGGCATGCCGCAGCAGCCCTGGTCCTTGGGAATGCAAAGCGATGCGCCGGGTATAGCTGCTATGGCCTCGGCTACACGCGAGTAGATGTAGTTTTGTACGCATCCTATGAAAAAGGCGATGCGCAGGCCTGCCAAGGATGCTGAGCTCTTGCAAATTTTACAGGAATTTTTGAGTGTTATGGTGTCTATGGCGGTTTTGAAGGCCGGTTTGATTCGCAGCCGCAGTGCGTCTCTTTCATGGCGGAACAGGCCGAGAAGCCTTAAAAGCAGGCCGCTGTTCTGAGGCACAAGGGACAGGATTGGAAGCGTCCAGTCCAAAAGCCGCCTGTTTTCCAGGAGGTGCCATGCCCATTTGGGAATGGTGTGCAGTTCCTTGAATCGGGTGCGGGCCTGAAGCACCCGAGCAGCCGTGTCTTCTCCTGCCTTGCACGATGCACTGCATGCCCCACACTGCAGACAGGCGTCCATGGCCTCGAAAAATCTGCCGCCCGTATTCAATGGCAGTCTTTCCGCCTCGATTTCCGTAAGCAGATGACTCCTGCCCCGAGGAGAAAAGCATTCCGTGCGCAGTATGTCATAGACAGGACAGACCGCAAGGCAGGCGCCGCAGTGTGTGCAGGGAGAGCCTTGCGGGATTGAGGTATTTGAAACGGCTTTCAGAATGATTTCATGCATTCGGTATTCATTTGGGCAATGCCTCGATGCGGCGTTCCAGTGCCTCATCCACGGGCAGGTCCGAGGCGAGTATCTCCAGACGATTGGTCAGGCCAGTGAGTTTCTTGTCAGAGATGGAGAGGGTAGCGACTCCGATGGACTGGCCCTTGTTGTGCGCCTTCAGGATGTATGTATTCCCCACCTGTTTTGGCGTATTGATGGGCGGCATGGGGCCGCTTTCTATGATGAGATCTATGCCGGGCACATTTTGAGCAAGCTCAAAATCCGCCGTACCCCCCAGATTGGAAAGCACTATGACTATATCCCCCTTTGCTTTAAGCATGGGCAATTGCTCCTTGAAAACCGCCACAGGGTCCAGAATCTTGTAAGAATCCGGAATCCTGCCAGGATTCTTGGCGGTTTGTAACACAGAGATGAGATCCCCTGCTCCGGCTGCCTGTGTTAGGGCGGTGACCACCACCTTTATCCCTTTCAGTTCAAAGACCTCGTAAGGCCTCCAGACAGGTTTTTCCGCCTGGAGATTCAGGCTCAAAAGCAGGGGCCTTTTGTCAGGCAGGCTGGAGAGATATGGCAGGTCCATGGTGCCCACGGCCACTGCATTGTAGCCCATGTCTTTATATGTCTCCATGAGCAGCCTTTCCTGGGCTATCTCTTTTTCAGTGGGGACATTCACTCTGGCAGAGAAATCCCCTGCATCCAATAACAGGGTGGAAGAACGGTCTTTCAGATTGTCTTGCGCCCACCTGGCGCGACGGGCAAGGCCGCCGGAGGTATTGCCTTTTCAGCTGGGGCAAGGCGATAGAATGCCGATGGTGCTGCCTGTGTAACAGACGGTGATGGTTTGGCCCTCTTCGGCCATGGACAAGGTGGTGAGGCTGCATAGCAGCAGTCCCAGAATCGTTGCGATGATTTTTGTCATTTCTTTTTCCTTTCTATTAGTGGTTTATTAAAAAATAAAACAAACTGTTACCGTTTTATATCAAATTGGGAGTCTTGAAAAATTAGAATATTCGTTCGAGAACAAGGCGCGATAAAAGGCGAAAAAGCGGAGCATACTTCCTGTATGTGAGCATTTTGCGCCGACGAGCAACGCAGTTATCGGGCGAAAGGGCAATTTTTCAAGATTCCCAAATAGAGTCATTCACACTCACCAATAAGTTCATTCATCCACCAGCAGGCCCAGTGTTCCTGCAAAATGGCCTCTGCCAACGCCTTGGCCTTTTCAGTGAGCAGACGCTTTTTGACATGGGGTAGCCAGCGCAGGGCGTCTTCACTCCCTGTGTCCAAGTGCATCTTGAGGGATAAAATCATATCCAACTGGTCGGCATCATGGGCCAAAATGGCCTCTTTGGAGGACCTTTCCTGAAATTCTTGAAATAACGCTGCCAGTTCTGCGCCCCACGCCAGGCCCTTTGTCATATCTCTTACGGCCTCTTCCTCATGCCGTGTAACATATCGTTTATGCACTGCATTGGCATCCCCTGTACGCGCCTCGGGCAGGTCGTGAATCAGGCAGAGCTTCAAAAGCCTCAACTCATCTATGTCAGGCTCTCCCTTGGCCAGGGCAAATGCCATGAGCAGGGTGCCGAAGGTGTGAGCCGCCACTGATTCGCGGCCCTGGCCTAAAAAGGCATAGCCCGTTCGCCAGGTGCGTTTGAGCATGTTGCCTTCGAAGAGGAATCGCACCAGCCTTTTCAGGTCATTGTGTCCGGTTGAGTGGTCTCTATGAGTGGTTTCCATAACTTATCTTATACCGTAGAAAAAGTTCCTGGTTTTCACCGTGTTGAATTTCGAGGGGGGTCAGGTGGATCTTCAGGGGTGTAGCACCGGAAAAAAGGGATATGGAGTTATTTGAGCCGTCTATTTGTGGGAGAATCGTCAAAATGAGCTCGTGGGCCGCTTTTTGTCTCAATGCCTCATAGTTAAGCCTGCCGCCTCCTTCTATGAGCAGGGAACGGGCTCCCCTGGCCCTCAATGCCTGCACTGCCGCCTGAAGGGAGAGGCCGTGGCCGCAATCATAAGCGGGCAAAGGGAGCACCTCAGCCCGTGTTTTCAGGCGGCTGGCTAACAAAGGGGCATGTTCTTCGGATGTAAAAACGATGGGTGCAGGAGCGGAGTTAAAAAGCCGTCGGTTTACTGGAATCTCGCCGCTTTGAGTGATGATACAGCGCATACGACGAAGTGGGAGTTGTCCGTTTCCGCAGCGCATCTCTGGTTCGCCGTCCCGCAGCGTGCTCGCGCCCATGAGGCTGGCGTCCGTGCGTTCACGCCATGCCTCTAAGTGTCTTCTGTCTGAGGGCGTACTGATGAGACCTGGCCCGATTCTGCCGCAGACAGTGGCGGCTGCGATGATATAGACCTTCATCGAGGGCGCTTTGCGTAATAGAGATTCAGAAAATCCAGCAGCTTTTGAGCTGAAGACGGGGGGGATGCAACAGCCTTTTGAAAGAGTATCTCGCGAGGCAGCAGGGGCTTGCCATAAAAACGCTCATTGGCCTTGTAATCCACCTGAACATAGACACCCTGTAGGGCAACGCCTGCAAAAAGCCCACGGGAGATGGAGTATGAATAGACCTCGGCATTCAAGGCGATATCAGTGGAGGCCTCTAATTTTCGGCCGATGGGGCCTGCCGCCACAGAGAGGTCTCCGCCCAGTGTGAGGTTTTCCTGTATAAAACCGTTGATGCCCTTGGGGTTCATGATGACCAGCACCAGCTCAGTGACATTGACGCCGATCTGATATCCGATGCTGCCGCCTCCGATGGTGAGGAAGATGGGGCCGGTCCACTGTCCGGTCTGCGAGTCTCTTACCACCAGAATGCCCTGGCCGTAATTCCCGCCTATGATGAAGCCGGCCTTATATACCTTGGGAAAGATGGCAAGCCCTGAACAACGGTAAAGGAGGTCATCGGGGATGTTGGTTTCAGGGATGTTCCGCAATTCCTGAAGCACATATTGGGCCTCTTCCACAGTGGCGGCAGGCACGGTATCAGTGGCCGCGGCGAAATGCGAGAGAAAAAGACACAGGATAATTATAAGAGAGGCAATGAGTTGTCGCATGGTTTCAACATGAACACAGCCCTTTGACAAGGGGTTATGGAACACGCTTAACATGAATGTTTAAAGAATAAGTTTAAAAAGAAGTGGTGGGCGGTATAGGGATCGAACCTATGGCTTCCACCGTGTGAAGATGGCACTCTACCGCTGAGTTAACCGCCCATATTTCATGTGCCCATATTGTTAGCCTATTTTCTGAGAGTTTGCAAGGGGGCAAGATACACCCCTGGCACAGGTGTCTTGCACTGCGGACACTCGCCGTCCTGAATCAGGTTTTGTATTATTCTGTAGCCCATGCGCCTGATGAGCACGGTCTTGCAGTGGGGGCATCTGGTGGTTTCCCCTTCCTCATTCAGGATATTGCCCACATATACGAAATTCAGCCCGTTTTTAAGGCCTATTTCCCGTGCTTGCACCAGTGTGGAGGCCTTTGTTGAAGGCGTATCCAGCATTTTATAGGCCGGATAAAAGGCGCTCACATGCCATGGCATGTTCGGGCTGATGCCTGCTATGAACTGGGCGATGGCCTCCAGTTCCGAGGGACTGTCGTTTTTGCCAGGTATGATCAAGGTGGTCACCTCCACCCAGACACCTAATTCATGAAACAGCTTTACATTCTCCAGGACAGGCTGAAGCCGGGCCTTGCAGACCTCGTGATAAAAACCTTCGGTAAAACCCTTGATATCGATGTTTATGGCATCCAGTACAGGCGCTATGTGCCTTGTGACCGCCTCAGACATATAGCCGTTACTTACGAAGACGTTTTTCAGCCCCTTTTGCCTTGCCAATACAGCACAGTCATAGGCGAATTCATAGAAGATGGTGGGCTCCACATATGTGTAGCTGATGCTGGACGCCCCTGCTGCCAGGGCATTTTGCACCACTTCTTCTGGCGAAAAGGTGTCCCCTGGCATTTCCTTTTGAGGGAACAGGTGCGGAAACTGGGAGATCTGCCAGTTCTGACAGTGGGCGCACTGAAAGTTGCATCCTACGGTTGCAATGGAAAAGGATGTGGTGCCGGGCAGAAAATGAAAAAGCGGTTTTTTTTCGATGGGATCCAGATTGGCTGAAACCAGCCTGCCGTACACCAGGCTGTACAGGGTGCCACCCTGATTCTCTCTTACGCCACAGATGCCTCTGCCATTGGGTTTTATGACACAGTGGTGGTTGCAAAGCAGACATTTTACGCGATTTTCCGTAAGTTTTTCATAAAACATGGCCTCTTTCATGACATGACCTCCTTTTTTGCTTCTATGGGGGACAATCCCATAGAAAAATATAAGCACGATGTTTGCATTTAATTAAAAAATCTAAAACTACAATTTACCTTTTGAGACATTTGCGCTAAAATAGGTCAACAATTCGTTTTATTAGGAGGCAATTTGGACACCTTTACCACGTTTCTCAAAAATCTGAGCCTGTGGCTTATTATAGGCCTTGTAGGGATTTTTTTGTATAACCTTTTCAACACGCAGCCTGAATATGTGCCGGAGATACCATACTCGGACTTTGTAAATCGCGTGATCAACAATGAGGTCGCCAAGGTGACCATCGAGCACGACAAGGTCACCGGCGCCATGGTGACACAGGAGGCCTTCCGCACCGGGCTTCCACCTCAGGATACAGAGATCATGAAACTCCTGAAGCAGCACAATGTCACCGTGCATGTGAAGCCTAAGGAGGAGACGCCCCTGTATCTGACCATGTTTATCTCCTGGTTCCCCATGCTCATCCTCATCGGCGTATGGATATTTTTTATGCGACAGATGCAGCCCGGCGGAGGCAGGGCCATGTCCTTCGGCAGAAGCAGGGCCAAGCTCCTTTCCAGTCAGAATATCACCGTCACCTTTGAGGATGTGGCCGGCATCGACGAAGCCAAGGCTGAATTGACCGAGATAGTGGATTTTCTCAAAGACCCCCAGAAATTCACGAAACTTGGGGGCCGCATTCCCAAGGGCGTTTTGTTGGTGGGAACTCCGGGCACAGGCAAGACGCTTTTGGCAAAGGCCATTGCAGGAGAGGCCGGTGTGCCGTTTTTCAGCATAAGCGGCTCGGATTTTGTGGAGATGTTCGTGGGCGTGGGTGCCTCTCGAGTGAGGGACCTCTTTGTTCAGGCCAAAAAAAATGCACCCTGCATCATATTCATAGATGAGATCGACGCAGTGGGCAGGCATAGGGGGGCAGGCGTTGGCGGCGGCCATGATGAAAGGGAACAGACCCTCAATCAGCTTCTGGTGGAGATGGACGGTTTTGAAACCTCTGAGGCAGTGATTGTGATAGCAGCCACCAACAGACCCGATGTGCTGGATCCAGCCCTTTTGAGGCCGGGCAGGTTCGATCGTCAGGTGGTGGTGCCTGTACCGGATGTTCGTGGCCGTGAGCAGATTCTGGCGGTACACGCCAAGAAGATCGCCCTTGCCGAGGGGCTGGATCTGGCCAAGATAGCCAAGGGGACTCCAGGTTTTTCAGGGGCGGATCTGGAAAATCTCGTGAACGAAGCAGCCCTGCTTGCAGCCAAGGAGGGAAAGGAGAAGGTCACCTTTGATGATTTCGAGCGGGCCAAGGATAAGGTCCTGATGGGTGCCGAGCGCAGGAGCCTCATCCTTTCCGATGAGGAGAAGCGGATAACGGCCTACCATGAGGCAGGACATGCGCTGGTGGCCCGTCTGTTGCCCGGCACTGACCCCGTTCATAAGGTCACCATCATTCCGCGCGGCAGGGCATTGGGCCTCACACAGCAGTTGCCACAAAACGACCGGCATACCTATCCGAGCCATTATCTGCTGAACAATCTTGCCATTCTCATGGGCGGCAGAGTGGCCGAGGAACTCGTATTCAACGAATTCACCACCGGGGCCGGAAACGATATAGAACGGGCCTCTGATATGGCCAGAAAGATGGTCTGCGAGTGGGGTATGAGCGATATGGGGCCGGTCGCCTTTGGAAAGAAACAGGAGCATGTATTTTTGGGCAAGGATTTCGGCCAGGTGAAGGATTACAGCGAGGAAACCGCCCGCAAGATCGACGATGCCATTCGCAAGATTGTAATAGATGCCCATGATAGGGCGAAGACGCTGCTTAGTGAACATATCAACTGCCTGCATTCACTGGCAAACGGCCTTCTGGAAAAGGAATCCCTGGATGCCGATGCCATAGATGAAATCCTTGGTGCATGCAGAGCATGAGGCATTTCATTCAAAGATGACATCGCTTTCCATCAGGGGGACACATTTCGTCTGGGGTGAACGGCCTTATGTCATGGGTATCGTAAATGTAACTCCGGATTCTTTTTCGGATGGCGGGCGGTTTTTCCATGTTGATGACGCAGTAGCCCATGCAGAACGTCTTATAGAAGAAGGGGCCGACATCCTGGATGTCGGCGGAGAGTCCTCCAGGCCTTTTTCCGCCCCGGTCTCCACAGAAGAGGAACTGCGGCGGACAGTGCCGGTCATTCAGGCCATTCGTGAACGCTCCGGAATTCCCATCTCGGTGGATACCACCAAGGCGGAGGTGGCTCAGGCATGTCTGGATGCTGGAGCCGACATGATAAACGACATCTCGGCGCTTCGTATGGACAGTCGCATGGCCGATGTTGTGCGGGAACACGGGGTGCCATGCGTGTTGATGCACATGAAGGGTGTCCCAAAGGATATGCAGGTCAATCCGTTTTATGCGGATGTGGAGGCCGAGGTCAGGCATTTCCTTGAGGAACGCATCGCCTTTGCCCGGAATGCAGGGATACCATCTGAAAAAATAATCATTGATCCAGGTATTGGATTCGGCAAGCGTTTTCAGGACAATCTGGTGTTGCTGAACAGAATAGACAGGTTGCGGGCATTGGGATACCCTGTCCTCGTCGGTCCTTCACGCAAGGCCTTTCTCGCTGCCGTGACCGGAATTGCAAGACCTGATGCAAGGGATACCGCCACTATCGGGGCTGTGGCAGTGGCTGCCCTGCGCGGGGCGGACATGGTTCGCGTCCATTCGGTGCAGGATATACGTATGGTGCTGCGGGTTATGACCGCAATAATCAAGGAAACCATGGAGTGAAAATTGTTTGATGTATTGACCCATTACATGGCTGAATATCTGCCCATACTGCGTTGGCAGGATATAATAGACATCCTGGCAGTGGCCTTTATCATATACAGGGTCATTTTGCTCATTCGAGGCACGCGGGCCATGCAGACCATGGCAGGTCTGGCAATAGTGGTTGTGATATATTTTGTGGCGGGCAAGTTTCAGCTTCAGACCCTGCACTGGCTGTTGGGCGCTGTACTGGGTTCCATCTTCATTCTCATCATCATCCTGTTTCAGGACGACATACGCCGGGCCCTCATACAGATGGGCCAGAGCCCGTTTTTGAAGACCAAGGTCAAGGCATTCAATGCCCTGGAGGAGATAGCAAAGACCGCGGCGTACCTTTCTGAGGAAAAGACAGGGGCATTGATAGTCATAGAAAAGGATGTGGGCCTGAGCGAATATATATCGTCCGGCATCAAACTGGACGCAGAGACCTCCCGTTATCTCTTGAGCACCATCTTCTATAAAGGCACCATCTTGCACGATGGAGCGGTCATCATACAGAACGGACGTATAGCCGCCGCAGCATGTGTGCTTCCCCTGACCACAAACCCGGATATCAGCCGGCGGCTGGGCACAAGGCACAGGGCCGCTATCGGCATCACGGAACAGACCGATGCGGTTTCTGTAATCGTTTCCGAGGAGACAGGGGCCATCTCGGTGGCTATAGGTGGTAAGATTACGAGGGACATAGATCCAGGCACCCTGAGGCGTATTCTGCACAATACCTTCATGGTTGAAAATGAACCGGATGCCTGGTGGAAGAGGTTTCAAAAGCGATGAGGTCCTTTTTCTCTTCTGGTATCGTCATTAAGATCATTTCCCTGCTCTTTGCCACGTTGCTGTGGTTTTTTGTGGTGGCGGAGGAGAAATCCGAACTCACATTACCTATTTTGGTGGAATTGGTGAATGTGCCCAAGGGCCTCATGGTGTTAAACGAGATTCCCACCACCATCAATGTCAGGTTTTATGGGGCGCGCAGTCAGATACGGGAGCTGTCTGTACAGCGGCTGTCCTATGTGGTTGACCTCAAGAATGTCAACTCCGGCACGATAACCATCAATATAACTCCTGACGCCATCGCCACTCCTGCCAATGTGAAGATCATTCGTATTCAGCCCAATCAGTTCGACATCGAACTGGGGCAGATAGAAAAACGCATGGTGCCGGTCTCTCCCAATATAGTCGGCAGTCCTGCCAAGGATTATGAAATCGACGGCATAGACATAGATCCCCCCAGAGTGGAGATTATAGGCTCCAGGGAACACCTTGAACGAGTGAAGACCATAAGGACACAACCCGTGGTGGTGGAGGGCGCAACCAAGGATGTCATGGAAAAGGTCGGCCTGGAATTGAACAGCCTGAAGCGTGTCAATGCCAATCTATCGGAGGGTATCACTGTAAAGGTCAGAATAAAACCTGTGATAGGCAGGAGAAAACTGCAAAACATACCAGTATCCCTGGATGCCCCCAACGAGAAAATAAAATTATGGCCTTCGGAGGTCACCGTGACCGTAGAGGGGCCTGCGTATAAGATCAGGGAATTGAGCCCTGACGATATTCGGGTGCTGATTCCCCAGCATGCGGTGGAGTCAAGACAAAAGGCCATTGCGCCGCAGATTATTCTGCCCGATGATGTTCATCTCATAGAGATAAGGCCCATGGAAATCAATACGGTTTTGAAACGCAAGAGTTAATGATGAATTGTGGAAGAATGAATGATGGTGAATGGTGAATCGCGGAATAGAAGACTTTTTGGAACAGATGGTATTCGTGGGACGGCAAATGTCCACCCCATGACTGTTGACACCGCCATGTGCCTTGGAAAGGCTGTGGCATACGTGTTTCAGCGGAAAAACGGCAGGCACAGGCGGATTCTCATCGGGAAAGACACGCGCATCTCCTGTTATATGTTTGAAAACGCCATGGCAGCCGGCATCTGTTCCATGGGTGTTGATGTATTGTTGGTGGGCCCCATGCCCACTCCAGCCATCGCCTTTTTGACAGCGGGCATGAGGGCAGAGGCGGGCGTGGTGATCTCCGCCTCACATAACCCTTTTTATGATAACGGAATCAAGCTGTTCTCAGGTGACGGTTTCAAGCTTCCAGATGAGATAGAGATGCGTATTGAGGGCCTCATGTCAGCGAATAGTTATGAGCAGCCCACAGGCAGGGATATCGGTAAGGCCTTTCGTATCGAAGACGCACCAGGCCGTTATATCGTTTTTCTCAAAAACACCTTTCCAAGACACCTGACCCTGGACGGTCTGCGGATAGTCCTGGATTGCGCCAACGGCGCCACCTATCGAGTGGCCCCCACAGTCTTCGAGGAGCTGGGTGCTGAGGTCATTCGTACAGGTGTGGAGCCCAACGGTCTAAACATCAACGACGGCTGCGGCTGCCTGTTTCCGCAACATCTGCGCGAATTGGTCTTGAGCCATCAAGCCCATCTCGGCATCGCCTTTGATGGCGACGGAGACCGGGTGATATTCGTGGATGAAAAGGGCAATATCTTGAATGGGGATCATGTGCTGGCCATCTGCGCCCATTATCTCAAGGGGGTGGGCAGGCTGAAGTCAAATACTGTGGTGGCTACGGTCATGAGCAACATGGGCCTTGAGGTCGCCCTGAACGCCATTGGCTGCCGTCTGTTGCGGACGCAGGTGGGAGACAGATACGTAGTGGAGGCCATGAGACAGGGTGAATACAGCCTTGGTGGAGAGCAGTCCGGGCATCTCATTTTTTTCGATTACAATACCACAGGGGACGGCATACTGGCCGCGTTGCAGCTTCTCGCGGTTATGCAGGAAAGGGGTATGCCGTTGTCGGAACTCGCTGGGGTGCTGACCGTGTTCCCTCAAATCCTGCAAAATGTGCGCATCAAGGAGCGTGTTGAGGTAAGCGCCATTTCCGGTCTGAAAGAGCTGGAGAGGAATCTAACCAAAGACCTGAACGGCAGGGGCCGCATACTCATTCGCGCATCCGGCACGGAGCCCCTGATCCGTATTATGGTGGAGGGAGAAGACGATAATAAAATCAAAATGATAGCCGCCGCCCTCTGTGAGCATGTGGAGAGAAATTGTAGCTGAACAGGGATTGATTATGGCGGAGAAGAAACCCAAAATGCGGCATTATCCTGATGCACAGCAGGACTCCATTGCAGCGAGGCGTATTGTAAGAACGCCTCAGACACTTTCACCTTCCTACAGGCTGGCCTTTGTTGACGCAGACTTTCTGCTGCGTGATGAATTAAGGTCTGTGAGGCTGCAACTGGAGCTTCTGAAGCCGGAGCTCCTCTTTCAGGAGTACAACATCGAGCATACCATTGTGGTGTTCGGCAGCGCCCGCATACCCCCCCGCGAGCAGGCTCAGCGTCATTATCAGGAGATATTGAAGAGGCATCAGAGCAAACCCGGAGACGAGGAATTACAGCAGCAGGTGATTATAGCCCAAAAGATGTTGACCAAGACCGCCTACTATGAAGAGGCGGTGCGTCTGGGCAGGCTCATTGCCGATAACTGCATGAAGTGTTCGGCTGCCGCCTGTTATGTGATGACGGGCGGAGGCCCAGGCATCATGGAGGCGGCCAACCGGGGGGCCAGCGAAGGCGGGGCCAAGACCATTGGCCTGAACATAGTCCTTCCCCATGAACAGAGGCCCAACCCCTACATAACGCCTGAGCTCTGCCTTCAGTTTCACTACTTTGCCATGCGCAAGATGCACTTTCTCATTCGCGCCAAGGCCCTGGTGGCATTTCCAGGCGGATTTGGCACCATGGACGAGCTCTTTGAGGCCCTGACCTTGATTCAAACGGGCAAGATTACCCCCATTCCAGTCATCCTTTTCGGCAGGGAGTTCTGGAAAAGGGCCGTAAACTTCGATTTCCTTGTGGAGGAAGGAGTGATCTCTCCAGAAGATCTGAATCTTTTCAGCTACGTGGAGACGGCGGAACAGGCCTGGGAGATCATTTCAAACTACATGCGCAGTCTGAATCCTGCCCAGAACGGTCAGGAGAGTCAGCCTACTGCACCAGATGCTGAAGTGCCTCATGCATCTCAGGGAATCTGAATTGAAAGCCATGCCTTGGCAGGACCTCGGATGTCACTCGCTGGCCTGCCAGAATCACAGCAGCTGTCTCACCAAGGGCCAGGCGCAGGGCGAATTCCGGTATCCTGAAAAATGCCGGCCGTTGAACAGCGCAGGCCAAGGCCTTTGTAAATTGTGCATTGCTCACAGGCTCTGCGCACACATTTACCACGCCTCTGATTTGGCCTTGAGTGGCCGAGAACTCCAATATGCGGCAGAGGTCCAGGATGTGCACCCATGAAAACCAGCGGCTGCCGTCTCCGATTTTGCCGCCGAGCCCCTTTTTGAACACAGGAAGCATCTGCTGAAGTGCGCCCCCGTTGCTGCCCAGGACCGCGCCGAACCGTGCGATGACCACGCGTGCGCCCTTTGCTTCGGCCTTGAGTGCCTCATTCTGCCACGCCTCACAGACATCGGAAAGAAAGTCATTTCCCTTTGCAGATGTCTCGGTGCGCACCTCGTCTCCCCCTGTGTAATATCCCACTGCGTTGGCGTTGATCAGTGTCATGGTCTGGCCTGAATTGGAAGTTATGGCCTCTACCAAATTGCGCGTGGAGACCACGCGGCTCTCCAATATCTCTTGTTTGATCGCCTCGTTCCAGCGGTCGAAGATGGAACGCCCCACCAGATTTATGAGCACATTCACTTGCCCAACCTGATTCTGCCAGGCCCCCTTTTGCATGGGATCGCCTTGTATGGTCTGTAACTTCAGGTGTTTTAACTGAAATTTGGCGGGATTTCTCACCAATGCCATGACCTCATGTCCGCAGTCCAGCAGGTGGCCGATGAGGTGCCTGCCCACAAAGCCTGTTCCGCCTGTGATGAAAAAACGCATCGTTACTCCTCCTTTTGAGTATAACTCGGCAATTTTATTATAAATACCGTCTCCATACCTGCCTCCACAAGTGCCTCATCCCTTGGCGGCGACTCCACCGAGATAGTGCCTCCGCACTCCTGCACAATGCCGAAGGACACAGACAGCCCCAGGCCGGTGCCCTTTCCCACCTCCTTGGTGGTGAAGAAGGGGTCGAATATCTTGGTTAGAATGTCAGGTGGAATGCCGGGGCCTGTATCGCCTATGATCACCTCCACCATTTGCGTGGCCGGGTTATAGCGTGTCCAGACACCCACCAGTCCTTCCTTGTGAATGGCGTCGTGGGCGTTGTTGATGATATTTACAAATACCTGCCGCAGCTTTTCCTTGTCTGCCAAGACAGGCGGCAGGTCAGGGGCATAGACCTTGTGCACATAGATCATGTCCATTTTCAGTGAGTGCTCCACGATGGCCATCACCTCCTCCAGACACTGCGTGATATTTACGGGTTCCTTGGTTTTATGCAGGGACTCTCTGGAAAAATTCAGGAGGTCGGCCACGATCTTTTTGCAGATCTTGGTCTGTTTTTCAATGAGTTCAAGGGATTCCATCAGGTCTTTGCGTTCACTCAAATCCTCTTTGAGAAGCTGAGTATAGCCCAAAATGATTCCCAAAGGCGTATTGATCTCATGGGCCACATCCGCTGCCATGCGTCCCAGAGAGGCCATCTTTTCAGAATGCACGAGATTTGCCATGACCTGTTTATATCGAGTCAGGTCCTTGGCGATGCCCTCACAGCCCACCACAGCCCCGTTTTCGTCTCGAATCAGGTCCGAGGTGATGAGCATGGAGATGTGAGAGCCGTCCTGGCATTTGAATTCCACTTCCAGGTCCTTTACATGCCCTGCCTCCTTGAGATTGCCCTGAAACCGCTGCCAGTCGTTTTCATTTACGAACAGCCCTCGAATTTCCTGGTGGGCAAGCCCTTTTTTCTCTGAAAAGCCCAGCAGTTCCAGGCCGCTGTCGTTGATATCCAGAATCTTGCCATTACAGTCGCAAAAAAAGATGATGTCCTTGGAGTTTTCGAACAGCCGTCTAAATTTCTGTTCAGACAATTGCAGTTCCCGTGTGCGCTCCTCTACGCGCTGCTCCAGGTTTTGATTTAGTTCCACAAGGGCCTTGTTGGCCATGGCCAGCTCATAAGAGGTCTGTTTCAGCCTCTTTGCGTCATCTTTAACGCGGCCGATAACTCGCCGTACCGCAGGGAAGTAAAAGGTCAGGGTGGTGATGGAGATAAAGGTTATGGTATTGAGCCCGCCGCTGTAGGGGGCAAAGAAGTCCCAAAAATGGGGAAAACCCATGAAAATAAAGACAAATTTCAATACATGTCCTATGCCCCGAGAGAGGGCAAAGGCCACCATGGCCATGCACAGCCAGAAGAGATAGCTCCACAGCACGCTCTTGGGCTCCAGGACGGTGAGCTTCCAGGCATAGTAAAAGGCCACAAGGGAAAAGAGGATCATGAGGCTTGCGCCTACAAAATCCACCACATGCACAGGCAGCAGAGGCAGACACGAGTTCATATGGCCTCCGCCCTGTCTTTCTGACTGCGCTGCTCCGCCTCACTGCAAAAACTTCGCAGGGCCATGGCCAGACAGAACATGGCAGGCACGCACAGCAGATGGTCAAATTTGCCGATGTAATAGATACATACCTTGAAGGTGAGGGGGATACACAGTGCATTGGGCAAGAGCCCTTCTTGCCTTATGGTCTCATGGGGAATCTCCAGCTCCAGCCCATGAGTGATAAAGGCGTTTATGTTCCAGATAAAGAAAAATAGCAGGGAGAATTTCAGGTATTGCCAGCCCTTGCCATGTCCAAGTGGGTGCCTGAACAGAATATACGAAAGAAAGACCATGGCAGCCATGAAGAAGAGGTGTGCCATCTGATGTGTATAAAACCCCTCGTTTCCGCCATGTACCTGAAGACAGAAGGCAGGGTCTGGCCGTAGCAGAAAAAACAGGCAAAAAATGAAAATGGGCCTTATGATATTCCGTAGCCGAAATAAGGCTGGTGAAAAGCGAATGGATTGCACTAACATGGTCATGGCCTCGCCGCTTGTCTTTTGGTGGTTCCCTTATGTTGTTAAGCATGTCACATGTTATGGTGTGATGTCAACCTTTTTATGCCTTCACATCACCGCCAAGAAGGGCGGTTATGCGCCGCATGGAACAAATATCTTCCCCCTTCCGCTTCATGCCTGCATCTTTTTGTTTTTTTAGATTAAATCACGGAATGTGAATGAATTCTTTATGTTGAATCTTTGGTTCGATGGACATATACTCGTCATAATAAATATCGACCGGGTATTTATAAGAAGGCGCACGAAAAGTAAAAGACAGGGGGTTGTATGGCTCAAATACTTGTATTGGACGATGTGCTGGATGCCGGCATCCTCATAAAAAAGATACTGGAGAGAAAGGGCCATAGCGTTCAGGTCTTCGACGAGGAAGAGGAGACCTTGAAGTATGTTCGGGAACACGCAGTTGACCTGGCCATTTTGGATATAAAGCTAAAGAAGCTCACCGGCATAGAGGTATTGGAGGAATTGAGAAAGATTCGGCCCGAAATACGGGTCATCATGCTCACCGGTTACCCCACCATAGAGACGGCTGGACAGGCCCTGAAGTTAGGCGCAGCGGAGTATTGTGTCAAGCCCATAGATAAAGAGGAGCTGGAAGAAAAGGTGGAACGGGTGCTCTCCGCATGAGCCTTTTGAAGTTATGTAGCTCAATTACTTCAAGGCTCCCTTCCTGAAGGATTCGTAGATTGTTTGGCCGTACTATCTTGTAAGAGTAGCATGTTATGAAAATATGTCTGCACAAAACGCCCTGAGATGACATCCAAAAAAGGAAACAGCAGGGTCTCTTTTGATGCAAAGGCGCCGGAAAGGGCAAAAAACAGGCTTTGAGACAGCTTGAGCAGCATCTCTTGCACCAGATCCTGTTGTATGAGCGCATTTGAAAGGCCATGGGCCCTGCACACGAGGGGGCGATAGTTGTAAAGGATGCAGGCCCCGTTTCGATTGAGCGGACAGAGATAGGACACGGCCTGTGCTGTATCGCATTTTTTTATATAGGCTGTGAGTCGAGCCGCCTCATTGAGGACTGCCATTCTGTCTTGGCTGGTCAGTGTCCTTCCCATCTGATGATTGACATACACTGCCTCAATGAACAGCACATGAAAGGGTGTGTGGCAGCATGAACTGGTCTTTTTGCCGCACTCCGGCACATCAAGGCCGTTTTGTACGGCGTTTTTCCGTTTTTCTTCCAGATCTCGGCAAATGGCCTCGTATTCAGCAAAGAAGCCGCCAAGTTCCACTGTCCTTTTGTTCTCCAGGGAAGGTTCCCGTATCTTGAGTTCGCCTGTCTGTTTTCCATATTTCTTGAGAAGCTTCCATTGAGTATAGCTGGAGGGCGTGGCGCGCGTATTTTTCAGTTTCTTTTCCGCCATTTTGAGCCCAAGGCCCCTGCGCAGCAGATAGGCTGTCACGAAGGTGCCTGTCCTTCCGATGCCATGACGGCAGTGCACCAGCACCTTTTTGCCCAGATAGATGGCCTCGTCCAGCCATGCCAGGGCCTTTTCCATTGCCTCTATGTTTGGTGCGCTGTCGTCCTCCACCGGCATATAATAGACCTCAAAGCCCTCGCCCTGTTCTATCTGGTGCAGGTCGCAGAATTCGGCGCAGAGGTTCAAAATGGCGTTTATGCCATGCTCTTTCAGGAGATCGAGCTCCTCATAGGACATGGGAGCACCACCTACGGCCAGATTGGGAGTGATCCAGTTCAGATTGTATTCAGTCATTCTTGCCCACCTTGCCTTGCATTAAGTCATCTTTACCCTTCAAAAACTGTACAGCCCATGCCGTGGCCGTGTCTTTGTCCACAATGACCATATCCATCAGTCGCGTAACCGCCAGCAATCTGCCTAGGGTTTGCAGTTTTTCCTGTATCTCCCCTTGTTCGAGCCAGTTGATACGGGCCTGTAGGTTGTCCTGTCTTTGCGTCACCTCAAAGCCCGAGTGCTTCAGTACATCGGTGAGAAAATGGATGCGCAGCATACGGCCTGAAAGCCCTGCTCCGCCGCCTGTAAAGCTGAACAGGATGTAGTTGTGCGAGGCATCCTTTACACAGAGGCTGTCAATGACGGAGAAATGGTAGCCGAATTTGATGTTCAGGTTCATGTAATCAGCCGATATGACGGCATAACTGGCGTAATCCGCAGAGGTGGAATTTGTTATGCCCTCAGCCGATACATTCTCTGCAAATGCCTTCCAGTCGAAATGTGGGCGGTCCGCCGCCCATTGAATGCTCGCATGTGACATGCCGTTCCACAGGGCAAGAAAAGGCGTGGAGCGCACCGCTGATATGTCCACCGGGTTTTCATCGCCGATGTTATGAGTCAGTCCGCCGCCCATGTCCAAGAGGTAGAGCTCAAAGGGCAGCTCTGTTTTAAGCCGTTTGGCGCCCTTCTTGACAGCGCCTATTTGGGAGGTGGAGGAAAACATCTCCCAAACGGCCTTTTCGTGCACAAATCGTATGATGTCGTGCATGGAACGGCACTCGAATGGCATGAAAGAGGCATGCGAGGCATTTGTTAGATTTAGGTGATCGATGAGGTGCATCACTGGTTTTATATCGCCGTTTGATGCCCCATTCATGAGCCTGTCGCGTATCTGCGTATCTATTCTTTGAAATACCTCCAATAAACCTTGGTAGGAGGAATTTGAAGGCGCCATGAGCAGCAACTGGTCTATCATGTCGTTTATGGCGTTTCTCAGGCGTTCATAGGTGGCAAGTAGGGGCTGAGCGACTTTGATCATGCTGCTGGAATACGCCACTTCCTGCAGGTCGGCCAGGGCCTCATGGGCCGATGTGTCCGCCTGAAGAAGGGCCTTAAATGCCCTGTATCTGGCCTTCAGAAAGGTTTCAGGACGCAGGGTCCTCTGTATCCAGCCTTTCATTTTGTGCATGATCATCGCTGCAATATCTCTCTCTAAACCTTTGAAGCCGTCGGGCAGACTCTGCTATGCGTTCCAGGGGAATTCTGCCCTGCTTCAACTCCAGTTCCAGGGCGGCTATGATGTCCAGGGCCTGATCCTGATGGTGACAGACTAAAAGCAGGTCATGGCCTGCCTGAAACGCCCTTATTCCGGCATCGGTGATGTGATCCATGGTGTGAATGCCGCCCATCTCCAGGTCATCGGTGAGTAAAATGCCCTTGAAGCCCAAACGCTCCCGCAGCAGTTCATGGGCTATTTTGTATGAAAATGTGGCTGGAACCCCTGAATCCAGGGCTTCATACACCACATGCGAGGTCATCATCGCCGCCACATTGGCATCGATGGCCTCTATAAAGGGCAATAATTCGCTCTCCAGAGAAAGCTCGGCCGGCACCACGGGTCTTGTGTGATGGGGGTCTGTGGTGACGCTGCCTATGCCAGGAAAGTGTTTGGCTGTCGCTGCAATGCCATGGGACTGCAGGGTTCCAATGTAGGCGGTTCCACAGTCTGCCACTAACCTCTCGTCTGAGCCATAGGAACGCTCTTGCAACAGGGTCTCCTGGCTGCCTCTATAGATGTCCAGCACGGGCGCCAGGTTCAGGGGAATGCCGCAATCCTTCAAGGCCAGGGCCGCCTCGGTGGCCTGTCTTTGTGCTGCACTTATTGGATTTAACTGACGGCCCACCTCCCTGTTGGAGATGAGCTTGGGCCAGCGGGGTGGGCCAAGTCTCTGCACCTCTCCGCCTTCCTGGTCCACTGCTATGATGGGTGGCGGCAGGCCTGCATTCTTGCATGCCTCTTTCAATTGTGTGCACAGGAGTTTTAACTGATTATGGTGTAGTACATTTCGCTTGAACAGAATGAAATTGCAGATGCCGCAGTTGGTGATGTTCAGCAGGGTCTCATCGTTCAGGACGAAACCAGGCAGTCCGATCATCAAAAATTGAGAGAGGTTGAGGTTACAGTTTGTCATGGCAAAGTTCCGCATGAAGTTCTATAGTATGCTTTGAGGTCCCTGATATGTTATTGCAACTACCACATAATAACCCTTATGGCAACAGAGCCCAAAATTCGCGATTGAATTTAAAGTACAAAAAGAAATTGGGAGAGGGCTTTCTGCGCCTGTGCGTTGCTACGCATCTGGCATTTAATTTAAAGAATTAAAAATAAATTGGGAGAGGGCGGCAGTGGTGGAGCATTTGTTCCATGCGTCGCATAACTGCCCTCCCTGGCAGTATGCGCCGCCGGCGCCCTCGTGGCGCCTATTCCACAAACGCTTCACCCCTGCCGCCCTCTTCGTCCCTGCGGAACTCCATGTTCATAACGGGTGCCCTATTCCTTTTTCTTTTAATCCTTTTGGTATAGGATTGCCCTGCTAGAATAATGAGCTGGCACTTCTGCCAATAAAAAACGTGGAATTGGTCTTTACCCTCTGTTAACCAAAGTTCAAAGGGTCTATGTCTTTTTTAAGCGGCTTCTGATGTAGGATCTGGAGGTGGGGAGGGGCGAGGGCAGTCGGTGTTTGTGGAATAGGCGCCAGGAGGGCGCCGGCCCCACATTCTCCGCCAAGAAGGGCGGTTATGTGGGGCATGGAACAAATGCCGGCTGCCCTCGCCCCCAAAAATAAAAAAACATGATGCCTCGCCCCAAAAACAAAAAACATGTCAGAATATCCATAAGATAATATCCCTCGGAAACTGGACATGTTAATAAGGTGCATGGTAGGCTGCCATAAATCAAGGAGGAGAAAAAAGATGGCAGAGAGCATGCTGTGAATTTGAAATAGAGGTAAAGACATTGAGTGCATTTTCAGACAGACACATCTTTGCCATAGGCGATATTCACGGCTGCCTTGCCCATCTAAAGCGGCTGCTGAATGGTCTGCCCTATGTAAAAGGCAGGGATGTGCTGGTCTTTTTGGGCGACTATATAGACAGGGGCCCTGATGCGCGCGGGGTTGTGGACCTTCTCTGTGACCTGGAGGATACGGGCCATGAGACCGTGATGCTCATGGGCAATCATGAATATTATCTGCTTCAGGCGGCCCAAGGGAGTGATGAAAATTTTATAACCACCTTGCGGCTTATCGGCATAGAGGCCACATTACAAAGCTATGGGGTTCAAGAGCCGTCGCAGATTAAGGACTTGGCCTTTATGCCCGAAAGGCACAGGCGTTTTTTGCAAGGCCTCAAACCCCTTTGGCAGACAGAAGACTTTATCTTCGTGCACGCCGGGCTTGAGCCCTTTAAGGCCTTGAGTGACCAAAGGCCTCCGGTCATATACGAGATTCGAGATGCCTTTTTTGACTCCGATTTTGAGTTTGAAAAGACCGTTGTATTTGGACATACTCCATTTGAGACGCCGTTTGTGCGACATGGCCGCATCGGCATAGATACAGGCGCTGTATATGGAAACCTCCTCACCGCCGTTAAGCTGCCAGAGGTGGAGTTTTACTTTGGGTGATTCCAAATTTTGCTATCGCATTTAAAGGACAAAAAGAAATTGGGAGGTGGCGCTCTGCGCCTGTGCGTTGCTACGCATCTGGCATTGAATTTAAAGAATTAAAAATAAATTGGGAGAGGGCGGCAGTGGTGAGTGTTTGCGGAACTCCATGTCCATCACGGATGCCCTATCCATTTCTGATGTAATTCCACTCGGATTGACCTGCTGGAATAATGAGCGGCACTCCTCCTAATGAAAATCGCAGAATTGACCTTTACCCTCTTTAATGAATACAAAAAAACATCATTTTTTGGGGGCGGCAGTGGTGGAGCATTTGTTCCATGCGTCGCATAACTGCCCTCCATGGCAGTATGCGCCGCCGGCGCCCTCGTGGCGCCTATTTCACAAACACTCCACCCCTGCCGCCCTCTTCGTCCCTACGGAACCCCATGTTCATAACGGGTGCCCTATCCATTCCTGATGTAATTCCACTGATAGCGGATTGCCCTGCTGTGATGGCTAAACCGGAGTTTCTGCCAATAAAAAACGTGGAATTGGCCTTCACCCTCTGTTAGCCAAAGTTCAAAGGCTATGTGCTGCCTTGAGATGTCGTTTACTGTTGGACGTGGGGTTTTAGCAAGGGTGTTAAGCAAAGTTCAGGGGATCTATGCCTTTTTGAGGCGGCTTCTGAAATAGAATGTGGAGGTGGGGAGGGGCGAGGGCAGTCGGCGTTTGTGGAATAGGCGCCATGAAGGGCGCCGGCCCCACATTACCGCCAGGGAGGGCGGTTATGTGGGGCATGGAACAAATGCCGGCTGCCCCCGCCCAGAATATCGCATTCACCACATACACATACACAAAAAGGCGCTACAAAAAAGTACAGGCACATTTTAAGCCTGAAACAAATATCCGTTGACCTCGCACTAAAAACAAAAAATATATTCAAAATATTATTCAATCATCTGGGCGAAAGGGCAATTTTGCAAGGCTCACTTAAGTGATGTCAATGCGTAATCCCCCTCCATAAAGGCCTTTGCCACCTGTTCAGCCGAGCTGTCGCTGGTCATGGCCATGTCCAGAAGCCGTGTAAAGCCCAGAAGCCTTCCCAAAAACACGAGTTTTCCCTGCATGGCCGTCTGGTCTATGCCGCTTATCTCGCCGTTTATCAGGTCGTCCTTCCAGTCCACGAAGAAGTCGTTTTGCTCCAGAAGCTCGGCTATGAAACTCGCCCGTCTTCTGCGCTGAATCAGGTCAGTGCCTCCTCCCTTGAACCTGAACTTGATGTAGTTGCCAGAGGCATTTACTCCGCAGACCGTGTCGATCATCACGAAATGAAAGTCCATGCGGGCATTCAGATTGAGATAGTCCCTGCTGATCATGGCATAGTTGGGCAGGCCTATGGGCCGTTCCGAGCGTGCATCGGCCACCCAGCGGGAGTAGGTCTGAGAGATATCTGAGACGCCGGGCGGCGGGCTTGACCAGCGCAGCCCTGGTGTGGAAATGCCCTGCCACAGGGCCTTAAATGGTGTGGAGACCACCTCTTCAGGCCGCACCTTAAGCCAGCGGTGTTCCTTCGGCGCCAGGCCACCCCCTAAATCCACTATGTGCAAAAAGAAAGGTATGCCTGATTCCAGGGTAAAGACAGCGCCTGTTGTATTGGCCAGCAGGTCATCGTTTGTGTCAAAGATGGAGAGCACGGCCTTTTCGTGCACAAAGCGAACGATGTCGTGAAGGGATTTGCACTCCAGCATGGAAAAGGTCGGACCATAGGCATCGGTGAGGTTTAGTGTCACTATGAGCCTGTTGAGCTCATTTTGAAATTCAGGCAGCACAGCGGCCTTTTCCTCTGGTGTTTTTTGAGCGGTATCAGCGCCTTTCAGCATTGCGCTTCTTGCCCTGGCCATCTCGGCCTCATCGGCCGCAAGGACTCGGTGTGCATCGGCGTCTATGGTGATGAACTGCCCGTTTTTTAGTGTTTTGGTGGCAGTCTGAAGGCCTGTGAGCATGGGTTTCCCATATTCCCTGGCTACGCATGAGAGATGGTCTGCTGGATTGCCCAGGTCCACAAGCACTCCCTGCACTTGGCCCATGACGCGGGCCGCATCCACCAGGCTTTGATGCAGCACCAGAATCACGGGTTCTGAAGGCAGGTGATTGAGGTCCTGCCTGCTTTTTGCGATAAACACGCTGCCTGTGGCAATGCCTCTGGAGGCCGTGACTCCCTGTGAAAACAAGATCTCCCTTGTCGGCTCCACCTTGTAAGCGGCCTGTGCAGCCAGAAATCTCAATGGCCTTGCCTGAAGAATAAAGAGCTCGCCCGCGGCATCCTTGGCCCATTCTATGTCCTGAGGGGCTTGGGCCAGACGCTCTATCTCCATGCCCTGGCGAACCAGGGTCTCTATGTCCCCTTGAGTCAGGACAGGTTGTGTCTGTTCCTCTTCAGGTATGTCTTGCATGGCCATTTTGCCCATTGAATCGAGAATGAGCCGCCTTTCCTTTTTAGCTATAAAGCATGGCATGGTGTCTTCTTTGGCGGGCTGTCGAAGCGGTCTGTAGATGTCGGCATTGGACTCACCGGCCACGGCCAGCTCTCCCAATCCAAAGACGGCGCTGATGAGCATGCGGCCTGATTCGTGTTCGTTGGGGTCGATGGTGAAGAGTATGCCCGCCGCCACTGCTGGAATCATTTGAATGCACAGCACTGCCATGCTGAAGTCCAGCGGCTCTATGCCGGCGTTTATGCGATAGGCGATGCTTCTGGGATTGAAGTTGCTCGCTATGACCTCCTTGACCGCTGTTATGAGCCCTGACCCTGTTCTTACATTGAGGATGGTGGTGAACTGGCCTGCAAAGGAGTATTTCTTGCCGTCCTCACCAATGGCACTGCTTCTGACCGCAAGCCCATGACCGGCCTCGAAGAAGGGCTTGGCCAGGTCAAGAATGTGTTCCTCCAGTTCTCTGGAAAGCGGGGCCAGCAGAATCTCATTTCTTACGGCCTCAAAGACAGGTTGTGGCAGTTGGGCATTGCCCGTTCTGCCTTGCTTAGCGTATCTCCCCAATTTTTGAATGATTTTGAAGGTAAGGCCGTTTTCCTCCAGAAAGTGGCGGCAGGCATGAACAGAGATGGCAAACCCTTCAGGTATGTGAAAGAGGCCTGTCTTCATGAGCCTTGCAAGCACAAGGGCCTTGTTGCCGAAGAGCCTTTCTGAATTGAATTCGATTTGTCTCAGAGAAAGGCAATCAGGCAGTTCCTGCTGCCTTGGGGCCTGCTCCATTTCCTTTTTTATGTCCTTTGAGATGAGCTCATGCCGTGCAAAAAGGGCTTCATAGCGGTTGTCACTTATGTCATTGAGTTTTTCCACCATTTCAAAGGTCACAGAGAGCAGTTCCTCGATTCTGCTTGCCATGTCCTCATAGGAGACTTCGGTTTCTCGAAGCCTCATGTCGAGTTCAGTGATGAGCTCTATGGCCCTGCCGTTTAATTGGAGTATGGCCCGAAAGATCTGATACCTGGCCTTGAGCAGGGCAACCTGTTCCTGTGCCTGCCTGGTTTTGGCCGCATGCCACTTGCTTATTTGATTTTTGACCCATTGAAGCATGGTTTCATTCCACTGATGCTGTTTGCGCGCTGGTCTGTTTCAGGAATCGGTCAAAGAAGCGATCTATGGATTCATCATCGGTCATGCGCACATCGAGCTGCCTCGTAAATGCGATGAGTTCACCCAGTTTTACGAGGATGTTTTCTGTCTGTTGGTCGTCCAGCATCTTCACTCTGCCTACTACCAGGTCACCGTGCTGTTCCACTCGAAAAAAGAGGGCCTGCAACAGTGAGACGATGAGTGATGCCCGGCGTTTTCTGCGTTCTTCATCGGCAAAGCCTCCCACAAAACGGAAATATATGTAGTTGTTGTCAGGATTGGCCGTGAGATATGAGTCGATGACATTGAAATGATAACCTAACCGCAGGCTGATATTGCAGTAATTTTCGGCTATGATCGCCAGGTTTTTGCCGCTGTATTCAGGGATACCCATCAAGGACAGGGATGGCCTGGCGATGCCTGACAGGATATCCCTCATGCCGAGGGGTGCCGGCTCCTTGTCCCATGCACCTTCCCTGAGAAGCCCCTTGAGGATGGCATTGAATGGTCTGCTCAAAATGCCGGAGAGAGGCACGGTAGCCCCCTTTTTGTTGGGTTGTGCACCAGGTTTAAGGCCTCCTCCCAGGTCTATTATGTGAATGCCGATGGGAATGGGTGCTTCAAGGAGATTGCTGGACATGGTTTCTGATGAAGGTGTAAGTGTCTGCAGATGAATCAGGGACTCCACGGCCTTTTCATGGCAGAAGCGCAGGATGTCGTGATAGGTCTGGCAGTTTTCCGGTGCAAACATTGAAGAAGAGGGGTCCACCAGATTGAGGGGTGCTATCCATCTGAGCAGCCTTCGCATGGTGCGCACCTCATTGGATTCAAAGAATACATCCTCCTCCAGGGTTTCCATTGTCAAGAAATCCGGAATACCGCCGGCATATATGCACATATCATAGGCATCTACCGTCACCTCCATGCCTTCTTTGAGGAGTTCCGTTGCCTTTTCTGCGCCAACAATGGCCGGCGTCCTGTATTCCCTGGCAATGGTCGCCAGGTGTCCTGTGGGACTGCCCACCTCCGTGACCAGGGCTGCGGCCCTTTGAAGTATGGGGCTCAGCGCAGGACTTGCGTTTTTAGATACGGCTATGGCGCCCACTGGAAACCTTGTTAAATCGTCCTCTGGTGAGACATGCACCACAGGGCCTGTGGCGATTCCCACATGCGCCGCCTGGCCTTTCCCTTTTAGAATCAGAGGCAGTTGTTGAAGCTGATTTGCAAGCTCCGTCTGCAAGGCTGGTGAGGCGGATTGCAGGCGTAGCGGCCTTGCTTGTAAAATGACCAGATTATTCAAGTCGTCAAATGTCCATTCGATGTCCTGCGGTCTTCCAAAGGCCTTTTCAATGGTGAGGGCCGCCTCGGCAACCATCTGAAGCATTCTGGGGGTAAGCAGGGCCGACCCCCTTCTCAAGCCTGATGGCATCGTGTCGAGGCAATGCTCATGTGCCTTGGTGTTCAACCTGGCCTCAAGCAGTTTGAATGGATGTGTGCGGGAGAGCCTGTACCAGTCAGACGGCGCGGAACCATTTACCAATGAGGCCCCGATGCCTGACACAGCGGACATCACCATTTCTTTTTTCAAAGGATTGGACGGGTTACGAGTGTAGATGACACCCGATACGCTGGCAGTTATCATCTCCTGAACAGCGATGGCCATGGGGAGTACATTTAAGGAGATGTCGTCATTGCCCAAATATGCCATCACCTGCGGAGAAAAACGGGCGGCCATCACCTGTTTACATGCCCTGAAGACATCCTCGTGCCGCACATTTAAAACGCTTTTGAATTGGCCTGCAAAGCTTCTCTCCGTGTCCTCGCCCACAGCGCTGCTTCTGACGGCAAGGGCAGGTCTGCGGCCAAGCCTTTCATATAGCTCTGAAAGGGCGGCCATCACCGCCTGTTCGAACTGTTCTGGTATGACGGCCTTTTCAAAGAGCTGTTTTACTTGCTGCCAGACCTCTTCATTGTTTTTATTGGCATTGAAGGCCAGTCTGATCTGTTCCAACAGGCCATTTTCTTCCATAAACAGCCTGTATGCCTGAGTGGTCAGGGCAAATCCTTCGGGTATGCGAAGGTGCAGCCGGTTACAGACCTCGCCAAGGTTGGCGTTTTTGGCACCTACGAGCATGTCCATATCTATGTTGAGCTGATTGTAGGGCAGGGTTAGCTGGTCATGATATGGCCCTGGGCCGCCTGACAGGATATCTTCCAGGCTGTTTTTTATGGCCTCAAATGGCTCATACAGGCCGAGATAGGCGTTTTTGGACATGGCATTGAGGTTGTAGATGACCTCTCGAATGATGTCATTCAATCTGGATATAGACCTTTCCAGAAATACCTTGTCAAAGAGATATGCGCCGCCCAGACTTTCCTCCATGGCGCTGATGATCTCAAGGGCCTTGCTGTTGAGCTCTATGATGCGTTGAAATCGTCTGAATATGCCTGTGAGGGACAGTGCGTTCGGGTCACTGGAATGCCGGGGAGTATGAAAGGCCGAGAGGGCTGTCATGGGCTTCAGGTTTTTTCACCTGTCTTGTTCAGCAGTTTCATGTCGCGCAGCTTTCTCCAGAGGGTGGTTCTCGATATGCCGAGTATCTTCGCGGTTTCGCTCTGGTTGTAGCCTGTTCTTTGATAGACGCTCATGATATGGTCTTTTTCCAGGTGTTTAAGGCTGTATCCGTCAGCAGTTGGTTCATAACCATCTTCAGCGCCGCCCGATATGTCAGCCGGAAGGTCATTTATGCCGAGCACCCCGTCTTTGTTCAGGACAACGGCCCGTTCGATGATATTTTCAAGTTCCCTGACGTTTCCTGGAAATGGATAGGATTCAAGGGGGGACAGGAATTCCTGCGTGACTCTTTTTGATATTCCTGCCGAATTTTTGCGTGGCCTTTTCAATGAAGTGATTTACCAGTAACGGTATGTCTTCAGTCCTCTCTCTGAGAGGGGGTATTTCGATGGTTACCACATTGAGCCTGTAGAAGAGGTCTTTGCGAAATTCTCCGTTTTCTATGAGGGAGGAGATGTCTCGATTGGTGGCTGATATGAGGCGGACATCGAGTTCGATGGGCCGAACGCCGCCGACTCGATAGAACACGCGTTCTTGAAGCACGCGAAGCAGTTTGACCTGCATGGAAAGGGGCATCTCTCCCACCTCGTCGAGAAACACCGTTCCGCCGTTGGCGGTCTCCAGCAGTCCGAGCTTTGTGGTGACAGCGCCGGTGAAGGCCTCCTTTTCATGCCCGAAGAGCTCATTGGTCACCAGGTCCTCGGAAAATGCGCCACAGTTGAAGGAGACAAAGGGATTTTGCACCCTTGGGCTTTTGGCGTGAATGGCCTTTGCCACCAGCTCCTTGCCGGTGCCGCTCTCGCCCTGAATGAAGACATTGCAGTCCACGGCGGCCACCTGCTCTATGGTTTTGAAGATTTGGCGCATGGCAGGGGATGTGCCGATGATGCCCCCGTAGGCATTGGCCTTTCGGAGTTGCTGTTCGAGTTTGTCCTTGCGCAGGTTTTCTCTCACATGCTCCAGGGCTTCCTTTATAACGGATCTTAGCTGTTCTAATTGTAATGGTTTTGCCAGGTAATGAAATGCCCCCTTTTTTGTGGCCTCTACAGCCTGTTCAAGGGAGGCATAGCCTGTTATGACTATGATGGCGGCCTCAGGTGCGATGGTCTTGATTCGCTGCATGAGTTCCACGCCGTCTGCATCCTGTAATCTCACATCGGTGATGATTATATGAGGCCTGCTTGCCGCTATGGCGTTCAGGGCGTCTTTTGCGGATACGAAGCCTTCCACCAGATAGCCGTCCTTTTTGAGGGCATAGGTGAGTCTTTGAACCGTAATGGGTTCATCATCTATGATAACGATGTTGGATTCTGCAAATTCATTCATAACGGGTTGATTATAACCATAGAGGAAATTCAAGCCTAAAGGTAGTACCCTGTCCGGGCTCGCTGATGACCTGTATATCGCCTTTATGCTCCTTTACGATGCCGTAGCTTACGGAAAGCCCAAGGCCTGTGCCGTCATGTTTTGTGGTGAAAAAGGGTTCGAATATGTGTTCCATGACAGCATGTGGTATTCCGGGCCCTGTGTCCGATATCTCTATCATGGCCTTATCCTGTTCGGAAACCGCCTTTATTTCTATACGCAATTTACCGCCGTCTTTCATGGCCTGCAATGCATTCAGGATGATATTTACGAACACCTGTTGCAGTTGGCTTGAGTTGCCCATTATGGTTATAGGTTCTTGAGGCAGGTTCAGTTCCGTTTCAACACCGCTGAGGCGTATCTGGTTTTTCAAAAGCCCCAGGGTGTTGTGAATAAGTTCTCCGAGATTCACCCTGTTCCAGTCGGTGGGTTTTCTTGCCCTTGAGAAGTCCAGCAGATTGCGCACGATCTCCCTTGCCCTGTCCACCTGTACGATGATGTCATGGATCATGCCGCGGCGTTCATCACAGTCCATATTGGAGATGTCTTCCATGAGGATCTCGGCGGTAAGGGAGATATTGTTCAGGGGGTTGTTGATCTCATGGGCTATCCCTGCGGTCACCTTGCCCAGGGCCATGAGCTTTTCGGCCTGTATGAGTTGTTGATGTTTATCTTCAAGGGCCTGAAGCATCTTGTTGAGGGCATCTATCAATTCAGCGCATTCCGAACATATTTTTTTGGTAGGTTCAACAGGAATATATGATAATTCACCCCGCATGACCTGGGCCACAGCCTTTCTGATCTCCCTTAAGGGGGTCATGATCCATCTTGCCAGAAATATACCTATCATGGCGCAGATAGGTAAAATTATAAGAATTAAAATAAATGCTATAGCTTTATAATTTCTTGATTCCCTTTCTATCTGTTGTTTTGCACTGCTGTCCATTGACATGGCACAGTTCATGAAATCATGTCCATATGCCCTTAGATTTATCTTAAGATTATTAAAATCTATTTCGCTGTAATCTTTACGAATAAGTTGGTGAATTAAGTCATAATAATTTTCAAATTCTGTTTTGCAGTTTTTGATATTATGATTAGTGATTATGCCAGATGTTTCCAACGCATCTATTGAAGTTTTTATCTCATTTAATTTATCAATGGTTGATATTAGTTCATTTTTATTTTCGTATAATAGAAAGTTTTTTTCAGATGATCTTACTTCGAGTATCCTCTGATTTATTTCATAGAATGATTCTATAACACTTATTTTATCTTCTACCTTGTAAAGCGAATAAATAGCGGCCATCGCGGCCAAGCCGCTTATGATGCATATAATGGAAAAACTCAGTATCAGTTTCCCATAGATGGTTCTAAATGCAAAAGAGATAAACAAAATATTATTTCTCGCTTATTGATTTATATGTTTTTATTACTTTCTGATAATGCGCCTGACATTGCCCTTAATATGACATTTTTCAATTCTTCTAAACGGAATGGTTTAGGAATAAAATCGAAGACACCTTTCCTGAAGGCTTCCGATGCAGTATCCACCTGCGCATAACCTGTTATGATTATGACCTTGGCTTTTGGATTGAGTTTTTGTACCTCTTCCAGGATAGTCATTCCATCCATGCCTTCCATCTTTAGATCTGTTACTACTATATCAAAAGATTTTTGCTTGATTGTATTCATAGCTTCTCTTGGATCTGTGAAGGTTTCCACTTCCATGCCCATTTTCATGAACGCCTGTTTCAATCTTTTGCCTACAATAGGTTCATCATCGATTACCAATAGTTTTATTGTTTGGTCTGACATAATTTATACTCCTCAGTGTCTGCCTATTATTTCATAATCACCCATGAGAAAGGCCTCAACATATCTATCGACTTGTGCATCGCTGTCCATTTGGACGTCAAGTTGTCTGGTAAATCCAACTATTCTGCCCAGAATGTTAAGGGTCCTGATGATCTCCGATTTGGGCATATTGCCTGAACGTCCTGTGACTATATCACCTTTGCTCGCCACATTGAAGCCGAATGCCTCCAGTATGATGGCGATCATGCGCGCCCGCCTGGAGCGTTTGGTGATGTCGGTGGCACCGCCCAGAAAACGGAAATATATATGGTTGTCTCTTGTCATGTCGCTGCAATAGGCGTCTATGATATTGAAATGGTATCCGAATCTCAGGCTCAGGTTCAGATAGCCCTTGCTGATTATCGCTATGTTGTGGCCTGAATATTGTCCGGCCAATGCATCCGTGGGTACATTGACTATACTGGTGATCAGGTCTCCAAAACTCACATCTGCGGCCCTGGTATGCCACACGCCAGGGAAAAGCATGCCCTCCAGTATGGCCTTCAGCGGTTCCGATGTTACGGATGCAAAGGTGATTCGATCGCCCGCCGCCTTTGGGTCTATGCCGCCGCCCAGATCAATCAAGAGTATGCCTGTTGGAATGGGGAGGTCCAGAGGCACTGCACGATAGTCCTTTAAAAGCCGTCTTTCGTCCTTGCCCATCTCCACCATTTGTGCCACTGCCTTTTCATGTATGAAACGCAACAGGTCATGGTATGTTTCGCAGGCCTCGGGTGTAAATTCATCCATCAACGGATCTACGAGTTTCAGGGAAGAGACATTGTCCAGCAGGCGTTTGAGCAGCCTGAATTCCTTGGTGGCGCTGATATTCAGGTCTGTTGCAGTCTTGAATGCCAGGAGTTCAGCCACTCGGCCTTTGTAGATTCTCCGGTCCTCAGCATCCACAGTGATCTCCATGCCGTCTGATACCTTGGAGAGGATGTCTGTTACATTGACGAGGCACGGCACCTGAAATTCCCTGCACAGAGTGGCCATGTGACTTACCGGCGTGCCGATTTCTGTTACAATGGCCGCTGTCTTGTGCATCACTCGAATGAAATTGGAGGAATCCCTTTTGCTGACCAATACAGCGCCTTCAGGAAATTCATTTAGGTCGGAGATGGTGTTTACAATGTGGACATGCCCTGCTCCAATCCCTTGCTGGGCTACTGAACCACTATCAGATACGATAAGTTCATATTTTTTGAGGGCATCGGCCAGGGAACCTTTAGGGCCTGCCGTCGCTGGTATTACCAGATGCCGTGCCTGGAGTATGTATATGTCTCCGTTATGATCGATGGCCCATTCTATGTCCTGAGGGCGTTTGTAATATATTTCAATCTGCATGGCATAAGCGGCAAGCCTTTCCAGTTGAGAAGGCGTAAGGCTTGGTTGGTCCTGTAATTCCGAAGGGATGTCCAATTCACCCAGTTCACCCTCCTGCTTTGGGTACAGACCTGTATTCTTGCGGGCTATGCTTTGGGTTAACAGGGTATAGGGCGGCTTTTTTTGAACACGGAATGTGTCCACAGGTACCCGGCCCTCCACGATGGCCTCTCCCTGCCCCCATGTGGAGACAATGATCATGGCATCACCCGCGGGGTCAGCGGGATCAACGGTATAAATTACGCCGCTTGCACTGGATTCCACCATTCGGTAACAGCCGACGGCGATGGACATATGCCCTTCGCCTGGGAATACCCTCAGACGGTAACGCAAGGCCTTTGGGCTGAAGAGGCTGGCCACTACCTGCAGATATGCCTTGAATACAGCCGTAGGGGCTGGAGATACATTTAGGATGGTCCTGAACTGGCCTGCAAAAGAGAAATTCATGTCCTCTTCCTGGGCGCTGCTTCTGATTGCAAGCCGCAGATCTTCTCCAAATATACCTTTGATGGCCTTTAGTTGATCAGCGATAGCGGACAGCAGTCCATCGGGCGGCTGGGCATTCAGAATGCCTTGCTCAAGGGAGTGTCTCAAGGGCTCCAGGGCTTCTACTGTGCATTCTGGTGCCTCCATGGCGGTCTCAAAGGCATTCAAGGCCTCCCGCAGGCCGTTGTGGTCTATGAGATCGTGGTATGCCCTGGTGGTCAGAATAAAGCCTTCTGGAATTTTAAGCCTCAGTTCATGGAGCATTTGAGAGAGATGGGCATTTTTACCTCCCAGTATGATGTAATGGGAACGGGATGTGTCTGCGATATTGATCACTGGAACGCCGTCCCTGTCCTCTCTGTTTTCCATGACTGTATCAAGGCGTGTAGTCAATCGGTCATATGTGGAATACAATATTTGATATTTGTTGTTACAAAGTGCATTCAGGGCATGAACAGATTGCAATACGGCCTTTTCAAGGCCTTCCATGGTGTTATATATGTATTGTCTGTCAAAGATGTAGTCCCCGCTTAGCTTCTCTCCAAGATCGGCAATCAATTCAAGGGCGCTGTTGTTGCAGCGAAGGACCTCTCTAAAACGCTCAAAGGCGGTGGCCGCTGAAAGGGGGGCTTCGCCGCCTTCTGTTTTGCCACCGCCAAAGATATGTTTCAGGCTCTCAAGGATATTCAAGCCGGGTCCCCACCTCCCTTGCCTTTAATGACCTCCGCCGCCTTTGAATACTATGCCTACGCCAAGACCAGCAAGCATGGCTATCACAATGGCTATTACACCATATATGGCCGGATTTTTAAATGCAAGGTCTGACAACAGGGTTATCATGCCGGATGTCTTGACAAAGAGTTTTTGGGATGCTTCAGCATAGACCTTGCCATCTCGAATGGCAAGAACAGCCACTTTATATTCGCCGGGAGATGCCTGGTAAGGCCAATCCACCGTCGCTGAAAAGCCGCCCTTCCCATCTTTTACAACAGTACCCTCGTGAATGCCATAGACCCTGTCTTTTTCCTTGAATTTTATAAATTCATTGAACCAGCGGTCCTTGTCCACAGGGCCCTTGGAACTGGTTATTTCCACCTGTGCCTTGATGGCATCATATCCCACCAGACTCCTGATGCGTTCCTCTGGAGTTGTGATCTTCTGAATCTCTCCTGTTGTATAGAGCAGATAGACATTGGAAACAGGTTTGAATTCCATATCCCCTATCTTCATCCAGAAGAGGCCGGCTGCCTTGCCCATGAATTTTAGACTGCTTTCCGTGGGAGGCGAGGAGATCTTGATGATTATCTCGTCGTTGGCGTCGCTTTTTCCGGTGATGGTCAATTTAGCCCCATGATAAAAGGAGTCGATGAAGACCTCATCCGGAAGCACCTCACAAGTGACCGGTGCCTTTTCAATAACGGATGATGCGGCCTCGGTTGGTTCCGCTGCCATCGAGTGGTCTGCCATAAAGAGGGCGCCAATGAGCAGGAGTACGGCTACATATAGATATTTTGTATGTGACATGATTAGTGTCCTCCTTTATATGCCAGAAGAAGCGATGGCTCCATGAGAAGCTCCAGGACGATCTTAACTGTCACTGCAAGCACTATAATGGCAAGCAATATCTTGAGTTGGTCACCGTGGAGTTTTTTGCCGATCTTTGTGCCGATTTGAGCGCCGAATGTGGAGCCGAGCAGCAGCAAAATGGCCAGCACAAAGTCCACTGTGTGGTTGGTGTAGGCCTGAAGGAATGTTACCTCCACGCAGGTGAACATGATCTGGAAAAGGCTGGTTCCCACCACTACGTGCATGGGCATTCTCAGCAGGTAGATCATGACAGGCACCATGAGAAAACCGCCTCCAACCCCCATGATGGCTGCCAGTATTCCCACAAACGCTCCAAGGCCTACCGGCACCAGAGCGGAATGAGTGACTCCCGATTTTTCAAAGTATATCTGTATGGGTAAGGCGCCCATAAAACCTTTCGATGGTTTGGTGCCTGCGTCTTTTTTTGATGATGCGTCCTGTTGTGTCTTTTGGGCATTGCCGCCGCCAGCCTTGGCCTTTCTCAGGGCGTTCAGGCTCTCAAAAAACATGAATGTGCCCACAAGGCCGAGCATGACGACATAGGTCATTTTAATGAGAAAATCGGCTCCGCCGGTCGCCCTTAGTACCTTGATCAATTGAACCCCCAATGCGCCGCCTGTAAAGCCGCCGACGAGCAGCAGAAAACCCATCTTGAAATCCACATTGCCAAGCCTCCAGTGGGCTAGTGTGCCTGTGGCTGACGCCGCTACGATCTGGTTGGCGTCCGTGGCCGCTGCAATGGTGGGCGGTATGCCGACCATCATGAGTAGAGGCGTCATGAGAAAACCGCCGCCAACGCCGAAAAGACCCGATAGAAGACCCACCAGCAGCCCCAAGCCTACTGGCACCAAAATGTTCACACTTGTAAGTGCGAGAGGTAAGTAAAGATACAGCATAAGCTCCCTTCCTTTTTAATTGAATTTTTGTCTATATAATTCCATTCTTTCAAGCATATGATAATAAACCCTGTCTTTCCACGGAGTGGCCACCAATGTCCAAAAGGGTTTGAAATGAGAGTTGTCATGTTGGGCTAAACGTATTTTCAGGCGATCCAGCCATTCTTTTTTTTCTTTTGCGGTACTCTCGTCGTTGGCTCCTGTAATCAGGCAGAAGATGCGCCGTTGTTTCAGAAATTCTACAAGGGCCTCTTCAAGGTCATTTTCAATCATATAAGAAGATATTTTGATGTGTTTATATTCGCCGAGACGAATAACCGTCTTTAACGAGGCCATGGGATCTGTAATTTGCAGGTTTTTTGAAGCGCTGTCTCCGTTGGTATCGTTGTATTTCCCCCATGCAGATACCAGGACCGCATGTATGTCGGCCCCCACCCTTTTTGCGAGCTCTGTGGCATAAAGACTGGAATAAAGGTCTGAATTACTGCCGTCTAATATGAGGGTAATCCCTGTGCTCATCTATAAACCTTTTTATGGACATCTTGCTGGTCTGTGTCGTTAGAATCCCTTGCCATGGTTCACATTTTGCACAATACTTTTGTGTTCATTTTTGTTATCGATAACAAGATATGCTATAAGGTATCGGAAACGATTTGAGTGCTGCGATTTTCATAAAATAAGCAATTGTGATGCCAAGTTGATAACTATTTGTAATGTTTATGTTAATATAGATAAAGCTGGTTTTATCGGGCTGTCATGTGTTTCATAATGAAAAGCCTGTTTAAAACTGCTTGGAATAATTATATTTTTCACATGTAACGGCTGTTTCAATGTTGAACGCCTGATTTTCACTCTTTTACTGAAAGCAGCTTGAACCAGAATGGGGATTCATGCCGCATATTCGGGGTAAGGTCCGCCATGAGAAGGCGTAACCGGTTATCTCGGGGGCTTCATTTTCTTCAATTTAATGATTGACAGTCTGCTGATTCTGTGATAACTGAAAGAAAAAATGAAAGCTCATTCATTTTTTGCGCTTTTGCAGACGCGAATGGCAGTTGTGAGGGTTCTCGAATGGCAGGTGTAAAACAGGAGTTGGCAACCCTCTTGCGGAGTTTTGGCACTGCTTCCACTATCGCCATGTCCATTGTGTTTTCCATAATGGCGGGGGTGATAAGTGGTTATTATATAGATACATGGCTGTTTAACGGAAAGACCTCGCCATGGTTTACAATTATTTTTTTTATATTTGGTGTGGCAGGTGGAGTTAAGAATTTTTTTATCCTGACCAAGCGTTTTACGAAAGAATGAATTTGTGATGACAACTGCAATCAGGTCTCTTTTAAAGGGCGAGTTGGCGGAAGGGCTGATGACAAGCTTTCTGCGGTTTAACTGGATTATCGGAGGGCTTGCCGCCATGGGGTTCTATCTCTGGAGGCAGGATATGTTCGGCGGGGTTGTGATGGGGCTTTTGATTGCCAACCTCAATTGTCTGGGCCTGCAAAGGGATTGCAACAGGGTTGTGCGGTGGGGTAACATATTTCTTTATTATGGTGGGCTGGCTGTGCGCATGGCCCTGATTACCCTGGCTGTTACGGTTATTTTTTTGTTTTTGCCCGTAAAGCTCTCTCCGGTGGGGCTTTTCATCGGTCTTTCAGTGCCTGTGGCGAATTTTTATCTAATCGTGGCTATGATTTTATTTTATAAATTTAGAGTTAAGGAGGCGTAAACGGGGTATGGAACATCCACTGTTATTTTTGACCCTTTTGCTTGATGCACTGGGGTTGCCGGCTCATGGGGGCACCAGTTTTCTGGAGAGAATCCTTGCGCCCTACATGCAGTACAGCTTTCTCGCCATGATTATCTGTCTGGTGCTGGCCAAGATGGCTACAAGCCGTCTGGAGATGGTGCCGAGGGGAATGCAGAATGTCATGGAGGCATTTGTGGGCGGGCTTGAGGACTTTATAACAGAACAGACTCACGACCGCAGAAAGACATTGATCATCTTTCCTGTGGTGGCGACCTTTGCGCTGTATATACTTATAGCCAATTATCTGGGTTTGATTCCAGGCTTCATGTCTCCTACGGCGGATCTGCACATCACGCTGGGTTGCACCGCCATTTCCATAGTGATGTATCACGCCCTGGGGTTCAGATTCCATGGTCTGAAGTATATAAAGCATTTTTTGGGGCCTGTGCCGGCTATGGCGCCTGTCATGTTTCCTATTGAGATATTCAGCCACATAGGCCGTATCCTTTCGCTGGCCATTCGACTTTTTGGAAATATGGTTTCCAAGGAGATTTTGTTGGGTCTTTTGTTTATGTTGGCTGGGCCCTATCTGGCACCTTTGCCAATCATGTTTCTTGGAGTGCTGGTCTGCCTGATTCAGGCCTTTATCTTTATGATGTTGTCCATTGTTTATTCTGTAGAGGCCATGTCTGAGGGCCATTGATCACTGTGGGGAAGAAGGCAAAAAATATATTCCAAATTAAGGAGGAAGTAGCAGAATGAAAAGGTTTTCGTTGGTGTCCGTGTTGTCCATGTTGATGGTCGTAGGGTTTGCAGCCATGGCTTTTGCAGCCGATGGCGATGTGGAGAAGGGTGGTCATGTAGGTATGCTGATGGCCGCTTCTCTGCTGGCCGCTGGTCTGGCAGTAGGTATAGCTGCCTCTGGTTGCGGTGTGGGTATGGGTCACTGTGCCCGTGGTTGCTTGGAGGGTACTGCTCGTAACCCTGAATTGGCTGGCAAATTGACCGTTACCATGTTCATTGGTCTGGCCCTTATTGAGTCTCTGACCATCTATGCATTGGTTATTGCCCTTATCGCCCTGTATGCCAATCCATTGTTGCCTCAGCTCACAAAGATCTTCGGCATAGCCGGGTAACATTGTAATTTGTAACCGTTTTTTTATAGCTTTTCAAAGGGGAGGTCTGAGTGTCAGCCTCCCCTTTTTTTTGAAAACTCCCCATATGTATTGGTGTTTTTTTGAGTGTTGGCTTTGGAAGGAGTGCATAAACTAAGTATAGGGTACCCTATAATCAAATCTGTTATGGGTCTTGAATCATGCCAAGTCTATAGCAATTCTTATTTTGTGGCTTGCATTTTTTCGTTTTTCTTTTTATGCTTTCAACGGATGACGGATGGGGTGAGGGAATATTTTTATAAGTTATTTTTTATAATCCAATGTGAAAGGAGAAAAGGCAGGCAAACGATTGCATATTCAATTGTAATCAGATGATATGTAATTAACCTCCCTAACCCGTATCCCTATGACAATCCCGACATCATCTCATCCGGTTTCAGGTAATTCAAAAAAACCGTTCTGGCACATTCTCACATCGGTCCGTTTGGCCATATCGCTTTTTATTTTGCTGGCGATTACTTCAATTATAGGGACATTGATCCCTCAGGGTGAATCCCTGCATCTCTACCTTGAAAAATACGGGCCATCCATGTTTCAGGTCATCAAAGTAGCTCGTCTGCATGATATGTATAATTCATGGTGGTTCATTGCATTGCTGTTGCTGTTTGCTGTGAATCTGGTGGCATGCACTATAAATCGTTTCCCCATCATCTCACAGCTCTATAAAAAAGATACATCATTACAGGCCGTAGAACGTCTGTTGAAGATGCCTCATTCTTTCGTGCTTTCCCTGCCATCAGCGGCATCTTTTTCAAAGGAAGATGTCAACAAAATCCTCCCTGCCCCTGTCTTGTCATACGATGTGGAAAACGGCCGTCTGTTTTTCAAAGAGAGCGGCAAATGGAGTTATTGGGGTGTCTATATATTGCATACAAGTATTCTCATCATTCTTGCAGGGGCCCTTATAGGCGCCATCTGGGGGTTCAAGGGCCAGATTATGCTTGCTGAAGGCGAAAAGGTATCAGAGGCGGTCGAACGTTTTACGGGCAAAGATTTCCCGCTTGGTTTTGAACTGTATTGTGAGAAGTTTTTTGTGGATTTTTATGATACCGGCGCGCCGAAGGAGTTCCGTTCGGACCTGGTGATCTTTGAGAGTGGCAAAGAGGTGCTTAGAAAATCCATACGGGTCAACGAACCGCTTTCTTATCATGGTTTGACCTTTTATCAGTCCAGTTATGACGCCATGCCCCTTATAACCTTTACAATTACATCTGCAGATGGCAAAAAAAAGGTTTTGAGTCTGCCTGTGTCTGAAAAGATTTCATGGCAGGAGGCGGGGTTATCTGTGGGTGTAATGCAGTTTTTGCCGAATATTCACGGCGGTCAGGCCGCACATGTCTGGATCGGTGACGATGGATTCCCTCCGGAGGCCATCTGGTTTTTGAAGGGCGCTGAAAAGGAATTCAGGCGCGGCAATAATATCTACAAGGCGTCCATTACAGATGTGGAGCAGCGTTATATGACAGGCTTGCAGGTCAAGAAGGACCCGGGTGTATGGGTGGTCTGGTTTGGCTGTGCTGGTATGCTTTTGGGCTTTGGCGTGGTGTTTTGGGTTGCTCATCGTAGAATATGGTTGTGGGTAGGCGAAAGGAACGGACGGCCCACATTGATTCTTGCAGGCAGAACCAATAAAAACAATATGCAATTTGAACGGTTTTTTGATGAGATGGAACAAAAAATCCGCACAATGACAGGAGTTAAAATATGATCTTTACAAGTTCGTATCTATTGAGCCTTACCACCTTCATATACCTTGGAGCAGCAGTATTGTACCTGATCGCATGGGTGTTTCGTGTGGAGAAGGTCGGCCTTCTTGGGACCTTTGCCACCGGCATTGGTTTTTTGGCCCAGACAGCGGGCATTCTGCTGCGCTGGGTGGAGTCTTATCAGATGGGTTATGGTCATGCCCCCCTTTCTAATCTTTATGAATCCCTTGTCTTCTTTTCATGGATGACCATATTGGTCTATCTATTTTTGGAATTTCGCCTGAAGAATCGGGTGATAGGTGTTTTTTCCACCCCCTTTGCGTCTCTTGCCATGGCCTACGCCTCTTTCAGCCCAAATGTGCATGATGAGATACAGCCCCTCATTCCTGCCTTGAAAAGTAACTGGCTGATAGCCCATGTGGTGACATGTTTTCTGGGGTATTCTTCATTTGCCATTGCCTGTGGTATGGGCTTGATGTATCTTATGAAATCAAAGGACTATACAACAGGTTTGCTCTCCAGATTGCCTTCCCAGAAAAATCTGGATGAATTGATGCATCAGACCATATTTTTTGGTTTTTTGTGGCTGAGTGTGGGCATCATCACAGGTGCTGTTTGGGCAAATGAGGCATGGGGTACGTATTGGAGCTGGGACCCCAAAGAAACCTGGTCGTTGATTACATGGTTTGTATATGCAATCGCCCTGCATGCCCGTTTTGTACGCGGGTGGATGGGGAAAAAGATAGCTTATTTGTCTATAATCGGTTTTATTTCGGTGATTTTCACCTATTTTGGTGTCAATTTTCTCTTGTCAGGTCTCCATAGCTATGGAGCGCCTCGTTAATTTCTACTGGAGGATGGCTTATGTTTGGGCTTGGAACGCAGGAACTGGTCGTTATTCTTTTGATTGCCTTTCTGATTTTTGGCGGCAAGAAACTGCCTGAGATTGGGGCTGGTTTGGGCAAGGCTTTGAGTTCTTTTAAAAGGGGGCTTCGTGAAGCAGAGGAAGAAGTGCAGAAACCCATGGCCGAAGCCACTGCTTCTAAGCCAGTGGAGCACTCGTCGGAAGGCGCCGCACAGAAAACAGTCTGATCTATGCAGGCTATGATCCTGGCCGCTGGTTTGGGGTCCAGAATGCGGCCATTGACGCATGTTCTCCCCAAACCACTTTTCCCTGTCCTGAATACTCCATCAATAGAGCGCATTATGTCCTCTTTGATGGAGCAAGGATTTGGTCATATTTATGTAAATCTTTTCCATCTGGCCTCCCGTATTGCAGATTTTTTAACTAATTGGCTTTCTTCTAAAACAATTAATCTGCTCCCCATCATAGAACCATTTCTCCTGGGTACTGGCGGTGCGCTTGTAAATGCTTCCCCATATTTTATAAAAGACAGCCCGTTGCTGCTAATAAACTCCGATGTGGTATGTAATGTGAATTTCAGACAGTTCTGGGAAGATCACACCGCAAGCGGCGCTATCGCAACGATTTTGGTGCATAATAAAGAACCATATAATAAACTTGATGTCAGAAACGGCCTGTTGACCGGTTTTGAAAACAATGGAAACGCTGCGGTGGCCTATACGGGTATTGCTTGCTTCTCACCTGTTTTTTTTCGTTTTTTGCCAAAAGAGATGCCTTGCTCTTTGATAGATGGCTTCAAAAACGCCTTGAAAATGGGTTATTCCATCAGGGCGTTACCATTGGTGAGGTTTTCTCATGATGGTGTCTGGGAGGATATCGGCACGGTCGCAGGATATCTTGCGGCGCATAAGCAGCTGCTTGCCGCAAGCGATTGTCTCATTCAACGAGGTCATGATTGCCGTCTGGCACCAGGGGTTAGAATCGAGGAATGGGGCTGTCTTGGGGATAGGGTGTGTGTTGGGGAGAATGCGGTTTTAAGGGCCTCTGTGATCTGGAATGATTGCAGTATCGGTGCGCATGCATTGATTGAAAACAGTGTGGTATCGACTTTTGGTATATTGAGATGAGTGTTGTCAATATAGCAGTTTTTCAGTTCAGCCCTATTCAAAATGCGCCGTTGCATAATCTGCAAAAGGTTAGTGACGCCATCAAAGATGCTGCGCGGCAGGGCGCCGACCTGTTTTTACTGCCCGAATTGTGGCTTACGGGGCCATTGTCTGCAAATTTTGTGTTTGATGATACTTGCAGGCAGGTTGTGGGATATTTGAACCACTTAGCGCATGAAACAGGGATAGTTATCATAGGGACTTTTCCAACGACTACTGATATGCCAGAGTTGTTTTATAATTCCACATACCTGACATCGCCATTTGCTGATGCCACTGAACTTTATAGAAAGATACACCTTTTTGCGCCGATGCAGGAGGATCGTTATTTCTTGCCCGGGGAAGGGGCCGTTCACAATTGGCTGAGCTTACGGGATAATAAAAAGATATGCATCGGGGTTATGACATGTTTTGATCTGCGTTTCCCTGAGCATGCCAGAAAGTTGGTCTGGGGCGGGGCAGAGTTGCTGCTGGTTTCAGCCCTGTGGCCTGAGAGCCGCATGGCCCATTTTGATTGCCTTCTCAAGGCGCGCGCTATTGAGAATCAGTGTTTTGTGGCGGCGTCGAATGCATGTGGTCATGTGGCGGATTATATTATGGGCGGTGGTTCCAAGGTCATAGACCCTATGGGCGAAGTGTTGTATGAGGCCGAAGCAAAAGAATCCTTGTTTGTGGTGTCCTGTGCATTGTCTGCAACGCAAGATGTACGTGGTAGATTTCAAACCCATTTGCCTCCTGGTACATGGTTCTGGCATGGCCGACATAAACTGGTTGATGTGAATAGATTGTCCACGGCCCTTTTGTGCCGCCGCAGGGTCGGGCAGCGAGTTGTATTTACGAATGGTTGTTTTGATCTGCTCCATGCGGGTCATGTGCATTATCTGGAAGAAGCCAGAAGGCAGGGGGATTGTCTTGTTGTGGGCTTGAATAGCGACAGGTCTGTTGCTGCACTAAAAGGGCATTCTCGCCCCATCAACAATGAATTATATCGTGCATCGGTGCTGTCGGCCTTGGCCTGTGTGGATTATGTCATAATCTTTAATGAAACCAATCCATTATCGCTTATTGAATCCATAGGGCCTGATGTGCTTGTAAAGGGAGCTGATTGGAGGGAGGATGACATCGTGGGCGCCGATTTGGTCAAAAAGAGAGGCGGCCGGATCTTGCGGATTCCATTCAGCCATAATATCTCCACCAGTGCCATCGTCAAAAAGATTCTTGACGACCATCAAGAGTAAGGAGCTGATCGTGCCTGATTCAAGAGATCCACGGGTCTTTTTTGCCGCCGAGCGCACATTGCTGGCATGGAACCGTACAAGTCTTACATTGATGAGCTTCGGCTTTGTCATAGAAAGATTTGGGCTTTTTCTGCACATGATCAGCCATGAAAATGATTATACGCAAAAACACAGTACATTCTGGGTTGGTATCATTTTTATAATCCTTGGGGTTATTTTGGCGATTGTATCATCCTTGCAATACCAGAGATTTTTAAGGACATTGACACCCCTTGAAACCCCGGCTGAGTACTGGAAATATCTCGGCATGATGACTAATATAGTTTTGGCTGCTCTTGGAATTGCAATAACGATTTTTCTTTTTTCGGGGTTTCAAAAATAAGAAAATAGGCGGAGCGCAGTTAGTCGTCACAAATACAAAAAAAGAACTTGACTAATTCGAATGGTTTTGTTATTTACATAGCTCTGCCGAGGAGGAGGGCATCAGGGTTCTTTCGAACTCTGAACGCAGTAAGAGATATAGGAATTACGTGTTCTCTCTCGGCCGTCTTGACAATAGTCAGGATGCGGAATATAGTATTTTTTGTCTTTGATCTTTGAAAACTGAGTAGAGGATAGCAGCTATTATAGAAATTGCTTAGTGTTTTTTGAGCATCCGGTTTATTTAACTGGAGGGTTTGATCCTGGCTCAGAACTAACGCTGGCGGCGTGCCTAA
>Ga0067045_1027658_pt1 | contig 74172 bp, 84 predicted proteins | sample TerdegcTABiofilm_FD_59184 | JGI IMG/M metagenome (GOLD analysis project Ga0067045, IMG submission 59184) | Combined Assembly of (Gp0054472, Gp0054536) Wastewater bioreactor microbial communities from Singapore -Terephthalate degrading... | reverse complement strand
TTCGTCAAGGTAGGGGTAGAGGTAGGAGTGGGGGTAGGAGAGCTGGGTATTTGACAGCCATGGTTATAAATTTCCTGACCGGCAACAGTCCAGTTTTTGCCGGGATAGGAACCACCGTTGTATTCAAAGGGAGGAATAATATCTCCCCACGGATCGTCAGGGTAAATCCCGCCCGTGTGACCATCATGACCAGAAACGTCGCCGCTTTTGTCGGGATATTCTTCGATGTAAGGATTGCTGGATGAGCTAGTGCTGTGGCAAATTCTGATTTTATCGACTTTGGCTTGGGCAAAAAACAAGGGCAGATATCGGGTCAGATAAAAAAGTGAGACAATTAAGAGAAGGGAGCGCAAAAGTTTAAGCATAGAATTTAAGGGTATTATATTATATTTTTGTAGGATATCAATATAAGTAAAGGAGGCAAAAATGACGACCATCGTTGAAGAGGTAAGAAAAAATTTAAAGGAAAATGCCGACGAAAAAACTAAGGTTAGTTTTCAGCGTTTTTTTAAACAGGAAGCAAGGTGTTATGGGGTAAGGTCAGCAGTGGTAGCAAAAATCAGTAAAGAATATTTTAAAAAGATTAGGGGTGAGAGAAAAGAGGATATTTTTAAATACGGAGAGGAATTGTTTAAGTCAGGCTATTGCGAAGAAGCTTGGATTGCGGCGGGGTGGGTGGATCAGAAAAGAGAAGGGTTTGACGAAGAGGATTTAGGGGTTTTTGAAAGATGGATTAAAAAATATATTGATAACTGGGCAAAATGCGACACTTTTTGCAATCATGCGGCGGGTAGTTTGATAGAAAAATTTCCAGATAAAATAAAAGTTTTGAAAAAATGGGCAAAAGACAAAAATTTATGGCTAAGGAGAGCGGCGGCGGTATCTTTAATAATACCGGTAAAAAATGGAAAATTTCTGAAAGATGTTTTGGAGATAGCTGACATTTTGCTGGAAGACAAAGAGGACATGGTACAAAAAGGTTACGGGTGGCTATTAAAAGAAGCCAGCCATAAACACCAAAAAGAAATTTTTGACTACGTGATGAAAAACAAGGCAAAAATGCCGAGAACGGCCTTAAGATATGCGATTGAAAAGATGCCAGAAGACCTAAGAAAAAAGGCGATGGAAAAATAAGCTAGCGGGAGTATCGGCCAACTAGCTCCGCCTGTCCGAGAAGATGATTAGAGAAAGCGGCGGTAAGCTCTTTAATGGTTGCCGAACCGGGCAAGTCAAGGGTGGTGTCGAGGGCGAAAAGTTTAAAAAAATAGCGATGGGTACCGGAGGGTGGACAAGGGCCGCTATAGCCCGGCTTGCCCCAGCTGGTAGTGCCCTGGACGGCAGAAGCAGGAACAGAATTTTCGGCTATTTTTTGGACATTTGGCGGAATATTCCAAAGAAGCCAATGAATCCAGTCGCCAGACGGAGCGTCGGGATCGCTGACAACCAAGGCGAGAGACCGGGAATTTGGAGGAATATTGGCAATGATTAAAGGAGGATTGATGTTTTCTCCCTTGCAAGTATATTTATCTGGAAGAAAATCGTTATTTTGAAAAGCAGGACTGCTTAACTTCATAGAATTAAGACTACAGGCAGACAAAAACATGCCGGTAATGATTAAAATTAGAAGTTTAAGTTTTTGGTCCAAAGATGAACTATTTATTTAATTCAGCCTTGATGAGGGCAGAAAGCTCGGCGACAACCCCTTCTTTCTGTTGGGCTAATTTCTGAAAAAAGGCGAGACAGTCGGGACAATCGGCGACATCGGTAAGATACTGGTTCTTAATTCGCCAGAGACTTTTATTCTCCTCGACCATCTGGGCCATAAGATCATAAAGATGGTTGTGAAGCATATGGTTCCTCCTTTTATTAATTTTACTACTTTTAAAGAAACGCTTGACAAATTAGCACTCATTATATTAGACTGCTAATATAGCAGTTTATTTTAAAAAGGAGGTGAGGATTGATGGCAATTATTAAATTCAACCCTTTTGCTCCTTGGGTTTCGGATCGTTTTTTTTCTGCATTAGAAGAAGACGAAAATTGGCCGCAAATTAGGGTGAACGAAGGGCTAGATGTCTATGAAACCGAGACGGACGTGATAGTGAAAGCGGCAGTGCCAGGAATTCCGGCCGAAAAGGTAGAGGTGACCTTTGAAGACGGAGTCTTAAGAATCAAGGCTAAAGCCGAAGAAAGCAAGGAAGAAAGGGAGAAAAAGAAAGTGGTATACCGCCAACAGAGGGTGAGTTATTTTGACTATACTACTACCCTACCCCGAGCGGTGGACGGCAACAAAATTTCAGCCGAAGTCAATGACGGAGTAATAACAGTAAAGGCACCAATCGCAGAGGCGGCCAAACCAAAGAAAATTTCGGTTAAAGCAAGATAAAATGGGTGGGCGGGCATCCCTGGTCAGCTGAAAAAGAAAAGGATTAGAGCTAAAGCAGTAAAAATGGCAAAGACGGAAATGGTTTGTAGAAATAAATTGAGGGCAAGTTTCTTTTTGCCGTCAAAATAGAGCTGGCCGGGGGTGCAACAAAAGGGATAGTCTATAAGAGCAGAGAGTAAACAAAGGGAGACAACAGCGAGAGGAGCAAGAACTGAATTATTTTTGGTAGTGGCATAATCATTATGATTGTTTTTTCTGACGACGTTGGCGAGTTCTTCAATACTAGTGTTGGCTAATTCTGCTGCCAAAACTAGAGCTACAAGGATGAGGATGACGGCCAAGGCAGCGAGTCTGTGAATTTTTATATTTCTTCCCTATTAAAGCCGTTTTATGCCGGACCGGATAAGATTTGGAGCAATTTGGTCAGCGAGGAATCCATAGGGTGGTTAAAAAGTAAAGGAAAAAGAGGAAGGCGAAAAATAAAATGAGGGTGCGGAAAAATGAAGGATGCATCCGAGAAGGAAGATATTTTTGGTTAAGAATATAGACGAGAGGAAAGGAAACCATCATGGCAGAAGCGTTAAGAATGGCGGCGGTGGTTAAGAGGGATCGGGGTTCAGTAAAACCAATAAGATAAATAAGACAGCCTAGAGCAATCTGACCCCAAAGGGCAAGATAAAAATAGGCAGAAAGATTAACTTTTTGGTTTAAGGGTTTGAATAACAGGGTAATATTTTCCGATAAAATTCGGGACGATGATTCGAGCACTCCCAACTGGGTAGAATAGAGCATAAGGGCAGAAAGAGAGAGAAAAAATACCCTAAAAATGGGGAGAGTTTTTTGAGCAATGATCTCAGCTTCAAGATACAAAAAGGAAAGACCAGAGGAAGCAGCTTGGCCATAGACGGTGAGCTTAGCCAAGAGCGCCAGTATAATAATGGTGAATAAGCCAAGAAACCAAAAGACGAAAAAATGTTCTTGGTTAATAAGGGCCCACCATTTTTGCCATTTTCGGCGGTTCTGGCTGGTATAGGGAAAAATATGGCCGGTTATAAGAGAGGGCGGCTGGTCGAGGGCCAAAAGAGAACTGATTTTGGTAGAGTATTTACCCATACCAAAACCTTTTTCTTTAATGTAGTAAGATTGGGCCAAATTGAGATTGCCGCCAGCACCGGCATAAGCGAAGGCGCTTAAAAAGGCAGAGATGGCAACAGCGGGAGGGAAAAACCAGTAATGGTCTCCCCTGCCGATAAGCCCAGCGGCAAGATCGAGATAATCAGAAAAAGAGGCAAGTGTAAGAACTAGGCCTAAGATGAAAGGAAGACCGATTAATATAATAGTTTTTTGGAGGGATTCGACGGTGTGATATAGACTTTTACCTAGCGACAAGATTAGGCCGACGAGGAAAAGGAGAGCCACAGCCAAAAAATCTTTATTGATTGAAGGAAAAAAAAGATGGAGGATATCGGTAGCGGCTGAAGAAAAACCGGGAAGGGACCAAGGGATAAAGGTGGAAAAGATAAACCAAAGAGGCAAAAAGCGATTAAGTTTTCGCAGGCCGACAAACACACTTTCGCCCCAAGCGAGGGAATAACGCATAACTTCGGTGTTAAGGAAAAACTGAAAGGTAATGCCAAGGGCGGCTCCCCAAAGCAATCCCAAACCGTAATTAGCAACCAGATATGGCCAGAGTATTAATTCGCCGCTACCTAAAGCTAATCCCAATAAAATAAAGGAAGGGCCAATAGTCTGCCGAAACGATGGAGGCTTGGGGAGGTTTTTTGGCTTCATTATAAAAGTATAACAGTGTTAGAAGCTGGGAAGGCTGGGGACGGGGAGGTTGCCCCAATGGGCGATGAGATAAGGAAAGAAAATTTGGTGGAAAACGATAATTTTTCTGACCAAAAAGGCAAGAAAAATAAACCAGACAAGGCGAACAAGAAAAGAACGAGAAAATTTGAGGCGGAGGAAGAAGAAAAAAGTAAAAACCAGGAATGAGTAGCGGTAGTGATTAATACTGGGGGGCAGATTGAGAGCGGTCCTGGCCCAAAAATAGCTGCTGGAAAAAGGAATAAGGAAAAAGGAAAAAGTAGTAGCAAGACGGGGACGGGAGAAAATTTGCCAAATAGCAATGGCGCTAGAGGCGGCTAAAAGAGGGATGCAAGAGATGAGGTACCAAGGATAATTGGGGCCGCCAAGCAAAAGAACAAAAAGCAAGTTGGTAAATAAAGGAAGGGTGATAAATTGATATTTTTTGGCAGATCGGGAAAGAGAAACGAAAACTAAAGAAAGAAAGCCCCAAATCCACCAGCCATCAGTGGGAAAATGGCGAAATTTAAGCGCCTCCATCATGGTGACTAATTTAATGGCGCCGAAATAGCCACGGGAGGAATTGGCCAGAAAGACAGCGATGAACAAATCTTTTTGGAGCCACAATCCCCAAGCAAGATAGCCAAGCAGGGGCAGAGAGAGGAAGAAGAAAAAGCAAAAAATTTTTTTGAGACCGGAATGATTAAGAAATAAAAGTACAAAGGAGCCGATAACAAAACCGAGGGCTGATTCCTTGGCCAAAATAGACAGCCCAGCAAATAAACCAGAGATGGAGAGGAGGAAATATTTCCCCAAAAGGGGTTTGTGTGGGGGATATTTTTGGAAAAGATAAAGAAAAATAAGGTGGACAAGAATAAAAGGACTAATGACGTTTTCCAAGAAAGCGGTTCGAGTGGCAAGAAGATAAGTAGGGATAGTGGAATAAACAATGACGGTAAGAAGCCCGATAAAACCATTGCCAGTTACCAGTGAGGTAAAAATAAAAAGCAAGCTGGCGGTAATAACGGCCAAAACAAGGGCAGGAAAACGAAAGGCGTTAGGTTTGACCTGGTCTACCTGGTTAACAGCGGGTCCGACACCCAAACTGTAGATTAGTCCACCCAAAGGAGGGTGGTCAAAAAAGGGAGCGGCAAAGAACATATGCTCCAATCCCTTGGTATAGTCGATTTCTTTGACGGCAAAAAGAGGGCGATGGTCGAGTAAAAAACGCCGAAGATCAATCGGTTGATGGTCATAATTGATAACAAAACCCTCAAGATTTCCAGCCTTAGGATTAAGTTTGGGATTTTGATAAATATGCGAAAAAGTTGTCCAGGCAACCGGTAACCCGTGAAGTCTCAAACTTAAACCCTGCCAGGCATAATCATATTCATCAGTGATGGGTGTGGGAATGGTTTCGTAACCAAACCAACGGTAGAAGAGACTTTGTTTGATGACAATCGCAGAAACGAGAAGCGAAAAAATCAGGATGAACAATCTAGCTTTTGGCATCTTTTATCTTTTAAAGTCTAACAGAAATCGATAGCGGCCGAATATTAAATATTAATTGCTAAAATATCGGGGTGCCAAGATCGCTTTATACCACTTTTGGGGTGAGAAGGATATTAAAACCAGTTAACCAAGATCTGAAATTAAGAGGCTTGTCTTGGGCAATGAGAAGGGTGCTGAAAAAATGCAACTCGGAGATGGAAGTAAATCTGTCTAAAGAAACAAAAAGGGTTCTAAAGGGGCAAAGAGGGATATTAATCTGCAACCATCCGGCTCAGGCAGAGGTATTGGCTTTGTTGGCGGCGATTCCGCAAAGAAAGAAAGTTTTTCTGGTGGCAATGCATGGCTTATTGTCTGTTTTGCCGGCGGCAGATAAACATATTATTCCGGTTTGCGTCACTTATCCGATTAATCATAAACCCCGCCATGGCTGGAGATATCGCTTATTTAATAAATTCCATTTTGTGCCCGAATATTCCCAGAAGGCGGCTCACCAAAAAAATATTAGGAGCATGGCTTTGGCAACAAGAAAAATAGACGAAGGGGGTTTGGTGATAATTTTCCCGACTGGCGGAGCAAAAAATGGAAGTGATTTTAAGCCGGGGGTAGGACATTTGATAAAAAATTTAAAATATCCGGAAAAAACAAAAATTGTGATGGCCCATGCGAGGGGAACTTCGGGGTGGGATTTTTTTAGGATTTTGCCACTAGTGGGAAAGATTTTACCAAAACTTAAAATTGATTTTGCGGAACCGTTGAGGGCTGAAGATTTTAGGGGTGATAATGCCCGTTTTATCACCAAGAACTTGCAAAATGCTTATTACCGCTGGGCGCTGGCTTTTGAACCATTATCGATGGTACAAGTTTTATCGACGTATTTTCGGTCGATTTTGTTTTTGATTTTATTTGGAAAATAAGGCCTTTTAGGAAGGTGGTTGATTTGACTATAAACCAAAGAAGGCTTTGAGTTGATCGAAAAAGGATTTTTTGGTTGGCGGAGGGATAGTGGTTGGAATTGGCTGAACGGCCGATGGACTAATTTGAGGCGACGGAATAACCGAATCAAATGATCATACAAAACTGGATGCGTTTACTAATAGTCAAACCTCATATCTTTCCAAGGTTTAAGATATTTAGTTTCCGGCCAGACAATCTTGTGGACAATTGGTTTCGGTTTCTCCTAAATTGGGCTCACACATCCCGTTACCACAAGCAGTTTCCTTGGGGGAGTTATCCGGTTTCTTTCTATTGCGGGTATTGACACTGGAAGAATAAATGGTTAAGACAAGAAAGAGCAGGCTGATAATGCCGATGGTTATGGATAAAATTTTGTTGATTTTTATGATTTTTGTGCCTTTTTCTTTGGTAGTTTTTAATTTTGACGGCCGGTTAAATTTAATCACTATCAGGGATATTCCCAAAGCACCTAGGGAAATTATAAATCCAAGTCCAAAAAACCAGGTTGGCAATGGTTTATTTTCGACAGCAAGATTAGTGATATCTACATTTAGAGTGTCGGTTTGTTTATTAAAAACATTTTCTGATGGCGGCTCTTTAATTTCCTGGCATTCCACCGCTTGATTACTGTCGTCAAAAGCTTCATAAAAATAAACCGAGCCGCCGGTTCCCGCCGCCACTAATTCTCCATTGGCGGAAATATCAATTTCCTGAACATATTCTTTGAAGTCAAGACTAAAAGACTCGGCGGATCCTTTTTGAAAAATATGAAGCTGGTTGTCCGTGCCTCCTACGGCCACAAAAGTTCCGTCTTCGGCAATATCAATTCCCCCGAGTGAAGCGTTTACCTTCCAAGAAGATAGCGGCGTATTGGAATCCCGCCCGAAAATAAAAACATCACCCCGAAAAGTGGCCGCCCCGATAAAAGCTCCGTCGGAAGTAAAATTTAAAGCTCTAGCTGAACTTCTCTCCGGCATAGGCGCTTTCCAGACCGGCCGGTTGGAATTTTTGGAAAAGAGAAAAACAGCACCGTGGTCAGATTCGCTGCCGACTGCGGCATATTGCCCGTCGCCAGATATTTTTGCCCGATGAACCGGCGAGTCGCGTGTCAGCATTTCGCTTCGGATAATTGGTTGGTTTGAATCTTTGGAAAAAAGGTAAAATCTCCTGTCCGGACAGCCGGTGGCACCGGTGATAAAACTACCGTCGTCAGATAAAGAAACGTCGTGGAAGTTGCCTTCGGCATGATACTGCCATAACGGGACCTGGCTGGTTTCATTCCACAAGATTAACAGATTGGTGCTTTCGGACGACTTATATCCTTCAGCGGTGCTGGAGACGCTGCCTGCCGTGCCCATAGCCATATATTTTCCGTCTTTGGAAATAGCGGCATTATATGCCTGATTAGTTCCTTTATATATCCAAAGCGGTTGATTGCTTTTTTTATCAAACAAAATCCCCTGGCCGCCGATGGAGGCAAAAATCCTACTTCCGTCACCCGAGATGTCAATCCCACCCTTGACATCCCCCGGGGTCTCTATCGGACCCTCATAAGCCCAAAGAGGACTATCCGGTTTTGAAGTATCAAAAAGGTAAATCTTTTGGTGGGTCTTAACAGCCAAATATTTACCATCATCACTTAAGGCCACCCCGCCAACCCACTCGTCTTTAAGATCATAAGATAAAATTTTTGTCTTTTTCTTAACATCGACAACGGCAACTTCGTTGTTTTCGAAAGCGCTTTTGAACAAAACCGGTCCATTATCAGGCGAGTCAATAATATTGCTTCTGGTTTTTCCTAGACCATTGGAAGCTTCAAAAAAGTAAAAATTTGAGCCTAATTTATTAGGGACATATTTATAAACATATTTAACCCCTCTAAAATAATCATTGTTTTGAGAATCTTCTTTGTCCATGTCGTACATTCGGCCATTAAAATAGATCTTGACATATTCGGGGGCGCGACTTTTATCATCCTGATAGACGACTGAATAGGTATACCTCTGGCAAACCGGCCCCCAATTAGGATAAACATGGCCATTGAGAAGGCGAGGCGCTTCCAAAGACGCTTCAATTTTGGGAATATCCTGCCCGGAAGGCGTATCAGATTTGTATTCAGCAAGCGCCTTATTTAAAAAGGAAGAAATAAAGACGATGCCTAAAAAGAGCGGGATTATTTTGATTTTTTGACCCATATTTTATTTCAGTATATTAAAATTTGTTGAATAAATAAAGCCATTTTTGTTATATTTTTATAGTGGACATTTTGAGGATAACTAATAGCTACCCTAAATTTTTTATCTTCCTTAAAAAATATAAGTATTATTTAATTGCCTTGCCTATGGTGATTCTAATTGCCGGCTGGGCAATAAAAACAAGACATATACCAAAAATTTTTAATTCTAGTTATAAAGCAGAAACAAACAAAGAGGAAAAAGCAACCGACGACGGCCGATTGCAAACAGGCGATTATGTCCAATTCGGATCCTATCAAGTAGAAAACGAAGGACTTCATCCTTTGTTATGGGTGGTCATTGATAACAATAGCCATTATGCCGGTGAGGTGAATCCGGATGTGGACCATTTTACTTTACTAACAGCAGAGATCATTGATCTTAGGGGTTTTGATGCCGCTGAACCTGATAATACAAACGATATTAGGAGAGGTTACGGCAACAGCAGGTACCGAACGTCAAACATCAGACAATGGCTTAATAGCGACGAAGAGGCTAACAAGTGGTGGAGACCGCAAAATTTAGATGAAAGACACAACAACACAGACACCCCGCCTTCAGACAAGGGTTTTCCGGCTTATCCTAACTTGGGATATGACGACAAAGATGGCTTTTTAAGGGGATTTTCGGAGGAGGAAAAACGGGCTATCCTTGATACTAAAATTACTGTGGGGAAAAATAAGATTACCGAAGGAGGAGGCCAAGAAACGGTTGTTGACAAAGTATTTTTATTATCGCTGACAGAAATGGGATTTGAAGGTCTAGGGGAGACAGTCGAGGGTAAACCGTTTGAGATATTCAACAAGAATCTTCCCAAACAGACAGTGTTAAGCCAAGCAGGCGCAGCCAACTCAAAATCGTCTGACAAACTGTCTGCCGGCAAAAATTGGCCCTGGTGGTTGAGATCACCTTCTTTGGGGTTTCCGGCATCGGTATATGTTATCAGCGATATAGGAGCAGTACTTTACAGTCCAGCCAATATGCCTGAAGGCTCAATTGGTTTAAGACCGGCATTAAATATTAAGAAAAACTATATCTTTTCTGGAACAGGAACAAGAGACGACCCGTTTATTATCTTGGCTGAATCTGACGATACCGCCACAAAACAGCCCAAAACGACAAAGGGTGACGAGCCGGTGGTGGTTGAAAAAAGAAATCCGCCTCTGCCTGAAGGCGACAAAATACTTCAAGGCCTGTGCCAAAGTACTGCCGCGGATTATCCAGAGGAAGACATAACTTTGAAGAGTCTGGTAGCCTGGGAAGATGCCGATGAAACCTTTTACGTCAGGACTTCGCCTGATAGCAGTTCCTGGAAAATAGACAATCCGGCAAAAGACGGAGACAAACTCGTTGGTTTGGGTTTTATTGACGAAAAGACACTGGGTTTTACTTTAGATAAAGCACGTCAAAAATTTAAGATAGGGATCATGGATATTGAATTTGCCAATTACGGGACAGTAGTCCAAGGCTATAAGTCGGCCATAAAATATGAAAATAAAGGGGAAATTTTGGATGTGGCGTATATAAGCAAAGAAGATTTTGTGATCCTGTATCGGGACAATAATAAGGCCTTGTTGCAGTACAACGATGCTTTACTCTATCAAATGGATTATTTTGATGGGGCTAATTATAAGTTAGGCAGATCACCAAGCGGAGCAGATATCTATATGATTTTCGGAAATGACTTACTGGTGTTTGATGTTTCGAAGAAGATGAAAATTGGGGACGTCAAAAATGTTTCCAGCGCTGTTTGGATAGGAAATTCAAATATATTATGTTCTGGGAAAGAAACAGTTTTTATATACCAGATTCAAGAAAAAACAACCAAAAATATTGAAGCGATCAAACCGGGGAGGCTAAGTTTTTGTCCAAGAGATGGAGGAGTGATTGCATATAACACAAATTCAGGGGCCGATGCAGTCAGTTGCAAAAATTTTGTCAAGTTAAATTCTGCCGAAAATACCATTTTTGAGGCACTTACCGATGGCAATACGGCAATATTCACAAAATATAAATCGGATAATTTAGTAGAAGAAACAGGATATTGGAGATTTGTTTCAAGCGGATGGGGACTCCATCTATCTTATGGAATATATTATGACCACAACAAACCGGTGTTGGCAACACTGTGGAGTAATTACTAAAAAAGGTTCGGGTTGTATCGATAAATCACGGTTGGTGTTATGATGAATTGATGACAATAATGGTGGTTTTGGCAGGGGCCGGGGGAGGAATATTACGCGGAGTATGGGGAATGGCGAAGGATATGGCGAGCAAAAAGGGGGCAGAAGTGAATTGGCTGTGGTTTGGGTTATCGGTGGCGATTTCGGCGATAGTGGGAGTGATTGCGGCAAGTTTTTTTGGCGAAGATCTAAGGCTGGCGTTGCTGGCGGGATATGTAGGGGCGGATTTTATTGAAGGATTGATGAAAATAAAATTGAATAAAATGTTTGAGGAGAAAGATGAAAAAACGGAAAAGAGGAAGACAGGGTCGGTAGATAAACTGCTTAAAACGATGCTGAAATGATTATTTTAGGGTTCTTAAAGTAAGGCGGAGGTAGGGTTGGCGACGAGCGAAGGGCTTAAGCAGGGTAAGAAGTTTTTGAGGGAGACGGTGTTGATCGTAAGCCTGGCCGAGTTTAATAAGATCATAGGAAAGAAATTGGTCTTTTTCTTTGAAGCTTTGGAGGACGGACTCCAATTGGCGACGAAGAGGATTATCTTTTTGGGGGAAAACAGTCCGGAGTTTTTGGACTAAAATAAGGAGATGCTTGGAGGTGCGGAGAGTCTTGGTTTTATGCTGGCGGCAATAAGAAGCAATGCGATTTTCGAGACTAAGCAGGCGGGAATCAAGATCGTTTTTTTTCTGCTTGAGGGTTAAATATTCTTTGATTAAAGATTGGGAAGTATCGACCATGAGTTTTTAGGGTGAAAAGGTTTTTTGGTAACAGTTGGCGGCTTTGGTAAAACCGGCGGCCCGGGCTTCAGATTCGGAACAAAACCAAGCATCGCCTTCGTCTAATTCTAAAACAGTATTAGGATAAGAGCCACAACCGGGGAAAGAATAAATATTTTCCCGTTCGCCATGATTGCCCTTGATGGAACATTTGGGGTTAAGAGGATTACTAGATTGGCGGCAAAGAGAGCTGTAAACGCCTAATTTTTGATCACGGGCGGTAAGGCCGGCGGCTTTAAGCCGATCATTTTCGAGTGAGGCAGCAGAGGTGAATTTGCCCCAACCGGATAAAAGCATTTCTTCGTTGACAAGAGTATCGCCGACATAAACAAGAGCGATGCGGCGGCCAAATTTATCGGTGGTGTCCCCCACCAGACGAATGGTTTTACCAAGAAGAAGAGATTCCAGTTGGGATTTGGCCTGTTGGCCGCCACAGAGATTAATCTCTGGCGCGTTGACATTGAGCAAGCGGATTTGCTGGTGGCTGGTTAAGACAAAAGTGTCGCCGTCGATGACTCTTTGGACGGAATAGCGATTGCCGGTAACAGGCGGTTGGAGGAAATAAAAACCGAAAAGAAGATTAAGAACAATTGAGGCAACCAGAAAAACCTTGAGCACTAAAAAAGGATAGCACGATGGTTAAGGCGGTGTTTAACTAATCAGTTTACCGGAAAGGAAATTGGCAATATGCTGGCCCTGTTTTCGACAGATTGTTTTTTGGAAATGGACATGGTCGGTGTAGAGATTCTTTCCACAGGTTAAGGTGAATGAATAAAGGTCAATAATGGGTATATTATGCTTTTGCATTATTTTTTCGGCAACGCGGTTATAGGCCAACACGTCTTGGTTGTAGCGAAAGAAGTCTTTCTGCTTGGTGTTATGCCTAACATCATCAACCGGAGTCGAGTTTATCCAAATGAGATGATTGGCCAACTTATTTGCCTCCTTGATTATAAGCTGGAGATTTTTCCTGTATTTGATTAAAGAAATTTGTTTTTTCTTTAAAACGGGGTCTGTTTTGATGTCGTGCAAGCCGCAGTTGAATAAAATATAGTCAACTTTGGGAATTTATTGATGAATATGGTTGGCCCTAAGGTATTTCAGGACAAGGGAGGAATCTCCACCATTAGCGCCCATGGGCATATCAAGATTCCAAAGAGCCTCTTTTGTCCCCTGTTTTCTTAAACACCGAAATTTTCCCCTTAGATATTTGCAAAGATACGGATGATAATCAATCGAGATGCTGTCGCCAATAATGAAAACAGAGGGTAATTTCACTTCTTATTTTCCATCTTTCTTTTTCTCATATAATTCCTTAGTTTCTCCACTATAGTAAATTGTTTATTGTAATTTTCAAGCCTATGGCTCAAAAATTCTTTCATTTTCGGCCTTAGCCACTCGCTTCCGTCTCTTTCGTCTAGACGGTTTCTCATATTCGCATAAACACCTTTAATTTGGGGAATATTTCCAAGCCCCAATAACGAGTGCGAATTAAAACAATGCGGTAAGCTACAAGCTCTGCCAACGGCGATAAATTCGATGGGTTTTTTTAAATCTTCAAAAATATTTTGAGTGATTTTGCTGCCATAACAGGCTGTCAAAATCCCATTACTGATATTCAACAGACCTGACCAGGCTCCGGCGTAACAATATTCGCGGCGTTTGGTTCCCCAGGTGGATCTTTTGAAGCGCAACATTTCCGAATGAAATTCCTCCCATATTTTCATAAAATCATCCATTGAATGTTTTGAAAGCAAGACAATGTCAGGGACACTCATGTCGCGAGGAATGGTTAGGTGAGGCAGGGCGCCGATTCTTTTTCGACAAATTTTTTTGATTTCTTCAATATGGGGTTCCAGTTCGTCGGACGGCGTTATTTCCACCGAAAACGACATGCCGGATTTTTTTACCAGGTCGATGTTGTCAAAAAAAATATCCAACATCCCCCGTTTTACCAGTTCCAAGTAGTGAAAGGAAAATTTAAAACCTAATCTGTCTTTCAATTTTATTGGAAATTCGGCAAATTGATGAAATCGTCTGGTGAGAGTGCCATTGGTGACTATCATCACATAGTGACCATTTTTTAATATCTCTCGGGTAATGTCGATAACTTGATTAGGAATCAATGTTTCGCCTAATCCACAGATATTAAAATGGCAAATTCCACCAAGGCGTTTTTTTGATAACGCCCGACCGATATGTTTAGACCCATACAAAAAGGAAGGTGCTTTGTTTTGTTTTGTCTCTTGAGGTACGTAACAATAATGGCAACGCAAATTACATGTTGATGAAGGAATCAAAACATCAATAAAGCGTTTCATGCTTTTCAGGTTAGACTTAAACTTTAGTAGTTATATATATCGAAATTAAACGATCGCCGTTTTATTTTATCAACGGGGGAAGTATTTTTAGCTTGGGCCATTTTTCTAACCATTTCTTAAAGATTCTATTCCCGGCAACAATCAATCGCCTTTTGGACCAACTCGCCTAATTTAGAAAAAAGAGAAACTGATTCTTTTTTCTCTGGTTTTTTATCTTCAGAAATGAAGGCAACCTCATTAGTTGGCTGATGTTTAATATCTTTGCCGGTAACCAGACCTAAGTTTAAGCCCCAAAAAAGACTGTAAAGGTCGTAGGATTTTTGAAACATATCCCGGGCATCACTTTTGTCACCTTTGGTTAAATATTTTGTACCAACTTCCATAAAACGCATGGAGGCGGCCAATAAGTGCTTGCTGATACACCAAATTTCACCCTCATAATCTTTGATAATCCTTTTGAGGGCGCTTTTTCGCATTTCTCTGACTTGCTCTAAAAGATCAAGATATTTTTTATCTTTGGTCTTGCTATAGGTAAAGAAAAAATGTTCCTCCATGGAAATTAAATTCATAATGGCAATAGAGAGGTCTTCATCTGAAGACAGGTCTAATTTATGACCTTTTTCCATAGACTTAACTTTGTCCATAAATTCATTGATATTTAGCGGCGCTTGTTTGTCTGGCATAATTTTTTGTTAAAAAATAATAAAGTATTTATTTGCTGCTGGTATCTAATTTATCAATTTCTTCTTTTAGATAATTAGTAATATCCGGAGTCCCAACTAAACATTTTTGATCTTTGGTAAACATTAGGGGAACGCCGATATTGTTTTCATCAAGACCGCATATCCGGGCTTTTTGGGAAAGATCGGCGGCATTATTTTGATTTTGATAAACTTCTTTTCTGATAATTTTGATTTTTTCTTCGACTTTATTTGCCTCTATCCATTCAATAGTATCGTGACAGTGGGGACAGGTGATGCCCCAATAGAGGATATCGGCGACCTGATCATCTTTGGAGACGATGGGGTTGTTTTCCTGGCTTCCAGAAATCACGAAGAAAAGCATAAGAAGGGTGAGAGAAATAATTGAGGCGGTAAGAATTTTTTGTTTCATCACAACAAAAGCAGATATTTAATTAAAAATTGTAAGTAATAAGTTCCGGCAATAATAAAAATAAGGGCGGTTATTTTTCTGATAAACACCTCGATTTTGGATACCTTTGAGAAGAAAACACCGATTTTTTGGGCACTAAAGGCAATGATAAACGAAAAAACAATTACCGGCAGTCCGGTTCCCAAGGCAAACAGGGGAGGCAGGAGCAAACTTTCGGCGGATTTTAAAACCATGGGAATTAAGACGCCAAAAAACAAAACCCCGCTATAGGGACAAAAAGCCAAGGCAAAAAGCAGACCTAAAAGAAGCGAACCAAGATAGCCTTTTTGGGCCAAGAAAAGTTTGATTGATTCAATTTGGGGATTACCAGTTTTGGAATTAATTTTGACGATGTCGGCCATAATCAGGCCGATCAAAATTAAGACCGGACCGAGGGCTTTGTCCCCCCAACCCTGAAAAATGGAGGAAATTTTAAAAGAGGAAAAACCGAAATAAATTAAAACGGCCAAGAGGGTATAACTTATTCCCCGACCAAGAGTGTAGAAAAATCCGTTTAACAGGGTGTGTTTGGGGGTTTTGATATCTTTGGAAATAAAAGCAATAGCGGTAATGTTGGTAGCCAGAGGGCAGGGGCTAAGAGAAGTCATGATCCCAACCAAAAAGGCTGATAATAGGGTAATGTTGTAAGTGTCAATCAAATAGTTTATCCAGTCCATTTTTTAAAGTAATTTTTTAAGTTTGGCTTCAAAATAATGATTAAATTGGTTTTCGTTATTAATCATCCGCCAAACAGTGACGTCTTCTTCGATATGGTCTTGGCCGTCTTTGATAGCGTTGATAAACAAAGATGAACCAGTAGCTTTGAATTTGTTGACTATTTCTTTGTTTTCGGGCAATTCCCCATTAATATCCCTAAAAACTATTTTCCCTGATTCATATTCTTTGCTGAAATTGTTTTTGATAGTATTTAAAGCATACTCGCCAACAGTAAGACACGACCAGCACTGCCGGGTGGCATGAAAATGAACAACTTCGATTTTTTCAGAACCAGAGGGTAAAGAGGTAATGATGGTTGGGGTGGGAACGGGCTGGTTTTGAACAGACAAAACAGGAATGTCTTTTGGCTTAAAGGGATGGAAAATCTGATTAATTAAAAATAGAATGACAATAATTGAAATAAGAGTAAAAAATTTGTTCATGATTAGATAATAAGATTAAAAATATAACCCATAATGATCATGGCAAAAATCGTAATGCCAAAAAAAACAGCCAATAACTGTTTCTTCATTAACTTAGACAGCATTAATCCTTCCGGAATAGAAATAGTAACTACAGCTGTCATAAAAGCCAAGGATGTTCCAAGAGGAACTCCTTTGCCGACTATGGCTTCAATAATAGGAATAACACCAACTGAATTAGCATAAAGCGGAGCGCCAATTAAAACCGCCGCGGGGACAACCCACCAGTCTCTGTGCGAAAGATAGGTAATAACTAAATCCTGCGGAATAAAACCATGGATCAAAGCACCAACTCCAACGCCAAATAAAACGTAAGGGAATACTCTTTTGGTAATACTCCAGACATTGTTCCACCAATACCTAAAGAGGTCTTTTGGTGGAACTTTGCCATTTTCATATTCAGCCTCTACTTGGTTTTTGGACTTAAATTTCAAAAATTCCGGTTGAATATATTTCTCCATGTTAAGTTTTTGAATCAGCATGCCCCCAAAAACGGCGACAATTATTCCTATCAAGTTATATAAAAGAGTCACCTTAAGCCCAAAAACACTAGGGAAAAGATATAGAGACGACTCATTAACCAGAGGAGAACTAATTAAAAAAGCGAAAGTTACCCCTAGCGGAATTTTGGCAGAAATAAAACCGATAAAGAGAGGAATAGAAGAACAAGAACAAAATGGAGTGATAACACCAAGAAGGGCGGCGAGTAAATAGTCAAGACCATACCACCTTCTTTTAGTCAAAATATCCCGGACTTTCTCCATTGGGAAATAATATTCGGTAACGGTAACGATACAGTTTATGAGCAACATCAACAGGCCGATTTTGATGACATCATAAATAAAAAAATTGAGGGCCAAACCAAAATAAGAATCTTTTGCCAGGCCAAACCAATTACCGGTAACTGTATCGGCAAGTAACTGAATCGGGTAAAAAATATCCATGGTTATTTTGGTGATTCTTGGAGAAGATTTTTAATTTTTTCAATGTCGGGCAACTGGCCGACTAAAACTGGTTTGCCATCAATGGCTAAAACGGGGCTGCTTATGACTCCCATTTCGATAATTTTGGTAACATCGGTAATGTATTCGACTTCACCATCGAGGTTTAATTCTTTGACGGCTTGCTGGGTTAATTCATATAATTTTTTGCAGGTTTGACAACCGGAACCTAAAACTTGGATTTTCATGATTTGATTTTAAAAATTAAATTGGTAATATTTTTGCCTTTTGGGGTAAGGGAATAGTAGACTTTTTGCCCCCGTTTGGTGCGGCAAACGAGATCGGCTTTTTTTAGATCACTTAAATGATGGGAAATCAAACTTTGGGATAGTTTGATTTTTTCCACCAGATCGCAAACGCAGGATTGGTTGGCCCGAAGAATGCACATTATTTTTATGCGACTGGGATCGGCAACCAGCTTGAGAAGCGAGGAAATTTTTTCCAGAGTTCGGCTAATTTGGCCATCGGGAGAACAGCACTTGCATGAATCCATGTTCATATGGTATGACTGATATACTTTTTTAGCAATGAGTCAATTAATAAAGTTCTCCAGCCCAAGCCGGAGTACGTTAAGTTTGAACATATCTTAGGTTCAAAATTGGTTCTAGTTTCGTTTGCTCCCAGTCAAAATAATAGTCAAACAGGAAGGCAGGTGGGGGATTATTTGAATGCCGGACGGAATGATTTTAAAACATGTTTGGTAAAATAGGCTGATATGGTAGCAGTATCATTTATTGATGTCAAATGTAAAAAAGGTCATATTGTTTTTGGTCACTATAGAAAAGTAATAGCCGGAAGATTATTAAAATGCTACATTGACGAAATCAGATTTGATAATATAGGAGTTAGAGGATTGCCGAACGGGACAGATGTTTTTTGTAAGGAATGTCAAAAAGAAAACGTTACCACAAGGGTAGGAAGAATTGGTTTAGTACACGGGAGACCGGCGGTGGTCATAAATCATGGCGGAACAAAACCGATTAGAACTTAGCTCCGACAGTACCGAAAAATTCGGACTCTCTTTCGCTAAAGCTTCAGAAGAGCAACGCGTATTTCAAGTCAGAATGATGGGCGCGGCGGTGGGGGGCGCCGCGACGAGCATAAACTGTTGGCTCGGACTACTTTTTATTGGATAAAACCATTACGCCGAAATACAAAAATGCCGCATATTTGGCGCTGGCCGCGGGCGGGGTCGCGGCCTGCGCCACACCCCAATTCCCGAATATGTCAGAACTGCTCACTTCTTGGGTAAATTTCAGTACTATTGATTGGGTAAAACACCTGACTTCGATTGAGTTTTATTCAAAGAGTGTCTGTAATGTTTTAACTTAATAGGAGGAATTATTCCAAAAGCACAACTGTATGTGTGGGACGATTTCGAATCTGCTCTCCGCTTTGGAACAATTTAGGATTGTAGTGTGTGGTGTTTTAGGAAAATAAATTTACTAAATGGAGTAAAATTAATTAAGTGGTGAGGCTCACATAGCTGTTTCGGCAAGTTTCGAAACCAATAGCTTCTGTTTAATAATTGACTTGTTCTGATCCATGGCAAACCAGTTTAACAAACAGAAAATTGTCGAATATCTAAACCACAGACATTTGAATGACGGCGGCTATTTTTTTGCCAGAGTGGAACCATCTTCGGGTTTGGATACTTGGCTGGCGGTAAAAACCTTAAGATTGCTTGACGTTTGGCCGGATAATCCCGAAAAAATCGTTGACTATTGGGAGAAGGAAAATATTAAGACTATAAACGGCCTATTTTTTGCCATTGAAACTTTTAAGGATTTGGGGAAAAGTTTTAAACAGTCTGAAAAACATTTTCAGCTTTTGAGTGATTTTAAAAGCAGATATTTAGGAGACAGAAACAATAGCTGGCCAAGTAAAACCGCAAACCCGGAAACGGTGGTACTGGTAACCGATTTAGCCGAAGGTGAATTGGCCAATCTTTATTATTGGGTATCAACGGCAACCGATTTAAAAGTAGCTTTTGATAAAAAAGAGGTAATCAAAAAAGTTCTTGGGTTTGAAAATAAAAATGGAGGGTTTGGGAAAATAAAAGGATCACAAATCGCCTCTACTTTTTACGCTTTAAAAATATTCAGACTTTTGGAACATTCAATAAAGCAGAAGGTAAGCATTGATTATTTAAATCGTGAGTGGAAGAAGATCAGCTATCTTGAAGATTATTTTTGGTGGATAGAGTCGATGGTGATGCTGGGGCAAGAAATTGATGACACTAAAAAAAGAGTGATGTCCCGATTCTTGGAATTATGCCAAAAGGATAACGGCGGTTTTTGTCGATCCCGATTCATCGGAATTGCCACTATAGAAGATACCTATTATGCGGTCAGTATTTTAAAGAGGTTGGAATTGATATGACAAATATATTTTTGATATTACTGATGGCGGGGATATTTAGTTTAACGGCCGGAGCGATGGCTTTTGTTATTGCTTATGGGGAGTACGAACACCATTATTCCACCAAAAAAGAGCCATTGAAAATGGCTTTGGAGTCGGGTTTTTTTGCTTTTAGCGTGTTTTTCATATTGTCGCTTGGTATCGTTTTTTTAGTTAGCAAGATTATATTTTAAAAAATTACAAAATTATTGGTATTATTGTTTATTTATGAATTGGCTGATTTATGCTCTGCTCTCTGCCTTTTTTGCGGCACTAACCGCCATACTGGCAAAAATTGGCATAAAAGGTGTTAATTCCAACCTAGCAACCGCCATTCGGACGGTGGTTGTTCTTCTTTTTGCCTGGGGAATTGTCTTTTTTGAGGGAACATTTAAGCAGATACATTCCATTTCACAATTTTCTTTACTGTTTCTGATTCTCTCTGGTATTACTACTGGTCTTTCCTGGCTTTTCTATTTTCGAGCCTTACAATTGGGCCAAGCTTCCCAAGTGGCGCCGATTGATAAATTAAGTCTGGCGATGACACTTATTTTGGCTTTTGTCATATTAAAAGAAAAAATGACGCCGACGGTTATTTTAGGGGCTATTTTAATGTCGATTGGAACAATTTTGGTTGGGTGGGGAAAATAATTTTCTCTGCTGATGCTGGCTCCCCTTAAAGGAATTCTTTATTTCGTCTAGCGCTGGACAGGTTCAAAGCGGTAATAATTTTAGAAATTTTTGTAAAATTCATAAGCAAAAGGTCCCAGTTGGATGGGATAAGGCGATAGCTAACCATAAACCTGCTTGCGGTATTTTACTTAACTAGGATTTAATTTAATATTAATCTATGAATACAATTAATCTGCTTTGTATTGCAGGAATTTTGGCGGTTATTATAAAAATTTATAGAGATCTGACGGTTGGTTCGAGTGAGTCAAAAGGGTGTAAAGGACTTGATTACAAGCAGGTTGGTTTTGACAGTAATAATTACGAGCTTAAAAGAACATTAATGACCCCAAACGAACGGCTGTTTTTTGAAAAACTAAAGAAAGCGGTGGGTGATAGGTTTGATATTTACCCACAAGTAAATTTAGATAAAATATTTAACGTCAAGTTTCAGCCATCAAAATACCTGTACAACGCTGCCAGATGGACAATTGATCGCAAGTCAGTAGACTATTTGGTGGTCAAAAGAGAAACCCAAAGCCCGGTGTTGGCAATTGAATTGGATGATAGCAGCCACGGAAGAGAAGACAGGATCGCCAGGGATGAAAAAGTAAATTCCCTGTTCAAAGATAACGGAGTCGATCTGGTTAGATTTAATTCTTCAGATGGTTTTACAAAAGAAGAGCTAAGAAAAATAATTGAAAAGCATTACTAAATTGAAATTTATCGTTGTTTTTGTTTTAATTCGCTGGAATTTTTCTACAAAATCCATTACGTTTCAAAACTGCTCCCCCGCGTGGACTCGGACCACGAACCTAGCGCTTACAAAAAATCCTGAAATTTCTTTCAGGCTTGGACTATATCATTCCGCCACCCCCAAAATGCGGGTAAGAAGGCGGATTGGGGGCTTGAAGGTGTACTCACCTAGTCTCTGAACCTTCCCCGACGTAACGTCGGGGCTCGGCTGCGGGTTGCCATTTCCGTTAGAAGTGGATTTAGGTTTCACGCAATTCTCCCAATTTTTCAATCCGCCTTGCGGCGGAAAGCTGCTCGATAGGAACAGGCGCGCGCTCTACCATTGAGCTACAGGGGAATATGGAAAAAATTTCCAATTTCCAATTTTCAATGGAACAGAAAATTGACATTTTAATGTGCAAACAAGGGGATTATAGCATTTATCTGGTAAAATCAGCTATGATCAGGGCGATAACTTTTGATTTGGACGGGGTGTATTTTGTTAACGGGAAAGAGAATTTTATTAAAAAAGTGATGAGCTTGGGAGTGCCGGAGGAAGAGGTAAAAAGGGTGTTTTTGAAGAGTGAAGAAATGAATTTTAAGTACAAGACGGGATTATGGAATGATGATGAATATTGGGCTTGGGCGATAAATGAATGGGGATTAAGTTTGACAAAAGAACAAATGATAAAGCTATTGATGGAAGGATATGAAGTTAATCCGGAGGTGGTTGGAGTGGTGAAAAGAGTAAGAGAGGCAGGTTATAAGACCTTGGTTTGTTCAAATAATTTTCTGGCCAGAGTGGCCGGATTGCAGGAAAAGTTCGGGTTTTTGGATAATTTTGACGCGACAGTGTTTTCCTTTGAAGTGGGGGCGGTGAAGCCGGATGAAAAGATTTTTGAAAGACTGATAGAAAAATCAGGATGTACCGGTGAACAAATTATTTATTCGGATGATAATGAGGCGAATGTGGCGGCGGCGAAAAATTTAGGAATAAATAGTTTTGTATTTACCGGTTTGGAAAATTTTTTGGCGGAAATAGAAAAGTGGGGTGTGCTAAGATAAGGGATGAAAAAAATATCATACGTAATGGCAGGACATTTAATCGGATTGGCAGTGTTGGTAGTGGCGGCCGTTTGGGCTCACAGTAGATTTTGGAATGTGGCGGTGGTGAACGGCAAAGGGATATCGAGATTGGCTTATATTCAAAACATGGAAAGACATGGGGGAAAAGAGACTCTGGAAATGATGATCGCCCAAGCCCTGGTTTTGGGTGAGGGAGAAGCGAAAGGGGTAAAAGTAGAACAAAAAGTAATTGATGAAGAAGTGGCAAAAATTGAACAGAGACTAGCGGCTCAAGGGCAGACACTGGAGGGGGCTTTGGCGGCGGCGGGGATGAGCCGAAGCGATTTGGAATTACAAATCCGGCTGAAAAAAATCGAAGAAACGTTGTCAGCACCAAAAATAGAAATTAGTCAAGCGGAGATTGATGACTTTTTGAAAGTAAACAAAGAACAATTGCCAACAGGAAAAACGAAAGAAGAGTTGCAAACATTGGCAAAAGATGAATTGACAGCCCGGGCGGCTCAAGCGTCGGCAAGCGCCTGGATGGAGAATTTAAGAAACAGCGCCAAAGTGGTGACTTACTAGAAATTACTCGAGATAACCCTGGAGTTCTTTGCGGCGGGAGGGGTGGCGGAGTTTGCGGAGAGCTTTGGCTTCGATCTGGCGAATACGTTCACGGGTGACGTTGAAAATGCGGCCGACTTCCTCAAGGGTTTTGGGGGTTTCACCCATCAGGCCGAAACGGAGGGCGAGAACTTTGGCTTCGCGTTCGTCGAGACTGTCCAAGACCTTTTCGATAGATTCACGCAAAAGATTTTCGGAGGTGGCTTCCTCGGGACCCATTTGGGTGGTATCTTCGATAAAATCACCCAAAAAGGAATCTTCGTCGTCCCCTACTGGAGTGGCAAGGGAGGTAGTGTCCTGGGAAATGCGATAGATTTCTTCAACTTTTTCAACACTAATGCCGACTTCTTTGGCGATTTGCTCGATGGTGGGTTCGTGGCCAAGACTCTGGGTTAAAGCACGAGTAGCTTTGTAAACCTTGTTGATAGTCTCAACCATGTGAACAGGAATGCGGATAGTTTTGGCCTGATCGGCAATGGCCCGGGTGATGGCCTGTCGGATCCACCAAGTGGCATAGGTAGAAAATTTAAAACCGCGGCGCCAATCAAATTTTTCGACAGCCCGCATTAAACCCTGATTGCCCTCTTGAACCAGATCGAGAAAGGTTAAGCCTCGGCCGATATATTTTTTGGCGATAGAGACGACAAGACGAAGATTGGCATTAATTAAATTTTCCCGGGCCCTCTGGGACCCCTTTTCGATAGCTTGGGCATATTCAACCTCTTGGTCGAAGGTAAGAAGGTCGATTTTGCCGATTTCTTTGAGATACATCCTAACAGAATCGACAGTGCCCTTTTGATTTAGAAGAGCCAGAAGGTCAGCGCTGCTGGTTTTGTCGCGTTCAATTTCGATAACCTGCTTGGATTCGACTTTGTCAAAGACGTCAACTCCATGCTCGAAAAGATAATCGAAAAGATCGTCAAGTTCGTCAACATACTTTTCGGGCTCGGCAACTTGGGCCAAGATTTCTTCGTTAGTGAGATAATGGAGTTTTTTGGCCTGGGAAACAAGGGTGCGTTTGATTTTGGAAAAATCAAGTGAGGCGGGCATCGCCATATTGTATAGGAAACGCAGGTATAAATCTAGGTTTTTGCCGACTGGAGACGAGAAAGTCGGGCAAGAACTTGGTTATATTCTAACTCTAATTTTTCAACCTGCTTATCATTGGCAGAATTTTCCTGCTGACTGATCAGAAGGCTTAGCTCTTTTAGGCGCGATTTAGAACGATTAAGCTCGAGGAGGTTTAGGGTTTTTTTGATTTCGTGGAGACGGCGGCGGGATTCAAGAGAATTGGCGGTGGCGGCTAAAAATAAATTGGAAAAGACTGGTTGAAGTTCGGGAGGTAATTTTTCAAGAAAATTTTGAGGTTTAAAGGATGAAGAGCTAAGGAGAAGATCAAGAATACGGCAAAAACGAGGAGTAGAGATAAGCTTAAGGCGCTGGCGAAATTTTTTAGCCACAAGGCGGGGTTTTTTGGCGCCAAAAATTAGGGTTAAAAGGGATTCTTCGATTTTCTCGGCTTCGACGCCGACTCCGGCGCTGGCGGCCGGAGGACTGGCCAACACTGGCACGGTTCGACCACTAGCATATTTGGCGGCTTCGGCATGGACGGATTCAAGGTCGGAACCCAGCTGGGAGGCTAAGAGCTGAAAATAGTCGGAACGAATAATGGAATTATTAATTTTGACTAAAAAAGGCATGACAGAGGCGATAATCTGTTTTTTGCCTTTAACAGTATCGGTGCCATAGTTTTTGACGGCGGAACGAATAAGAAAGTCATAAACGGGAACGGGGCGGGCCAGCTGATTTTTAAAAAATTCGGGGTCAGATTTAACAGCCTCGTCGGGATCTTTGAATTTGTCTTCAAGGGATAGAACCTGGAGATCAAAATCCATACTTTCGGCCAGTTCGATACTCTTTTTGGCGGCGTTATTGCCGGCAAAATCGGAATCGAGGCCTAAAATTAAAGTGTCGGTGTAGCGTTTTAAAAGCTGAAGTTGCTCCGGGGTGAAGGCAGTACCCTTAAGAGCGACAATGTTGGTGATGCCAACCTGATAAGGAGAAATCATATCAAACTCACCTTCGACAACAATGACAGAATTTAGCTTGCGGATAGATTCTTTGGCAAGATGAAGACCATAAAGCATTTGGCTTTTATGGTAAATTTCGGTTTCGGGAGAGTTGATATATTTGGCTAAATCTGGCTTGGCATCAGGCAAAACCCGACCGGAAAAACCTAAAATTCGGCCGCGATAATCGCAAAGGGCAAAGGTAAGGCGATCCTGGAAACGGTCATAAAGTTTTTGGCCGTACTGGCTTTGGCCAAAAGTGCCAGAAGCAATTAGATCGGGAATAGTGTATTTTTTTTTGAGGAGATAATTGATGAGGAGTTGAGAATTTTTGGGAGAATAACCGATTTGAAAGGTTCGGAGCGAGTCGGAAGTAAGGCCACGAGTGTAAGCGTAATTGAGAGCGGATTTACCCAAGGGGTGAGAGGTTAAAATATAATGATAAAAACGAGCAATTTCATGATTGAGACGAATTAAGGTTTGACGATGCGATTCTTCACGAGAAAAGACGGGAGAACGAACCAGGTTAACGCCGGCCTGCTTGGCTAATTGTTCTAAGGCTTCACGAAAATCGATCCTCTCATAATCTTGGACAAAGGTAAAAATGTCGCCGGCCTTGCCACAACCAAAACATTTAAAAATCTGGAGTTCGGGGGAAACGATAAAAGAAGGGGTTTTTTCCTGATGGAAAGGACAGCGGGAAATAAAATGACGGCCACGTTTTTTTAGAGGAAGATAGGAAGAAATGACATTAACAATGTCGAGCTTGTGTTTGATTTCTTCAACCTGGGAGTCCATAGGTAATTATACTTCACCCAAGCTCGTCTCTCCCCTCCTTTTAAAAGAGTGATAAAAATTTTGGAGCTATTATTGATTTCTTTTGAAACAAAAGATTGAGAGGACTATTTCGAGAGTAGCAATATTGTTTTACAGTTAATATTAACAAAAACTTATAGAGCAGAATTTAAAGTATGTTTGATAAGAGCTAATAAAATTTTCCAATCAATTAGGATATGTAAGACGGTAATGCCTAGAGCTAAAAAACTAGTCCAGGTATGAAGCTGGGACCAATCGTGCTTAATTAGGCCGAAAAGAAGAATGGCTTGCCCTGATCTTTGGCCTTGGGGTGCCAAAAAAAGAACAATACCGCTTAGGGCGGAAATTGCCCAAGAGATTAATAGGCCGATGCTGATGAGTCCACGAATTTTTGGTTTCATGGGAGGATGATAATTAAACTTAGCTGAAAAATAACTGAAAAATGAGTTTGGATATAATTAGCAATGGGATTAATTAGGGTGATATTGGCGATATCGGTGGTAACGGCACATTTTGGATATATTTTCGGGTCGGGATTAATCGGCGGACCAATGGCGGTGGAAATATTTTTTATGATTTCGGGATTTTATATGTTGATGGTGTGGGAAGAAAAATATAAAAACCAAGGGCCGGTGGTTTTTTGGAAAAGGAGATGGTTAAAAATTTTTCCGTTTTATTGGCTGGTATTAATATTGAGTTTGATTTCGGCAGTAAGTTTAGGGTGGGGGCCGAAATTTAAAACAAATGGGCTGACTAAACTCTGGGCGGGATGGACAAATATAGCGATACTAGGACAAGACGTGGCAATGTTTCAAGCAGTAGACGAAAAGGGAGGGATATATTGGACGGATTATTTTTTGAGGGAAGAAAGACCGTTTTATGAAGTACTTTTAGCGCCGCAGGCATGGACACTGGCGTTAGAAATAATGTTTTACGCTGTGGTGCCAATACTGGTAAAACTTAAAAGTAGATGGCTGGCGGCAATGACCGGAGTGGGATTAGCAGGAAAATTCTGGCTGTACTTACAGGGTTTAAACCGCGACCCGTGGAGTGCAAGAGTTTTTGTATTAGAATTGCCATTTTTTTTACTGGGGATGCTGGCGTATAGGACATATAAGATCGTAGATGGTAGATGGTGGATCATAGATAAAAAGATAATAGGAATAATTGGAGAAATAGGATGGATAATTTTAGTATTGGTTTTTCAGTATTTGCCGACGAGCGGAAGGAAACAGTGGCTGTTTTACGGATATACCTGGATAGTGATGCCGTGGATTTTTGGCCTAAACAAAGACAATAAATGGGACAGATATTTAGGAGAATTGAGTTATGGAATATATATTGGCCATTTTTTGGTAGGAAACACATTAGAAGGGTTGGGAGTAAGGGCGCCTTATCTAGCACTTTGGACGATGGTGGCAAGTTTATTAGTGGGTGCGCTGGGTCACAAAGTCAATAGCTTGGTATATTTGCTGGCGGAAAGGGGAAAGACGAAGAAAGCCTAACTGGCGATGAAAAATATCTTTGGCCTGCTTGGTAAACTGAATAGCCTGATCCTTGGCATAATCCAGACTATGGTAGTGTTTCATTCTGTCAATGACCCAATCAACTTCAGAGGAGGTTTTTTGGGAACGGGGTTTGGAAAGGATAGAAACAAGGGTTTTCTGGTCGGCGGGTGAGGAATGGTGATAGAGATGGATAAGCATAAGGGTGCGTTTGCCCTCATAAATGTCGTTGCCTTTTTGTTTTTTGAGACCAGCAAAGTCCGAAGTGAGATCGAGCAGGTCATCGGTGATTTGAAAGGAGCGGCCAAGAATGACGCCAAAACGATAAAGAGAAGCAAGCTGGGAGTCGCTAGAGTTGGCTAAGATAGCTCCCAAGCGCATAGGGCCAGCGATAGTATAGTAGCCGGTTTTGGATTCGAGGATGAGAAAGATGTCTTCGTCGGCGAGATCAAAACGATTTTCTTGAGTCCATTTTAGTTCGATAGTCTGGCCAAGAACTGTACGGCTAAGCATTTGGTTAAATTCGTTGACAAGGCGGAGATATAAATCTTGGCCAAGGAGCGGGAGCGTGTCTGCGATAATTTTCCACATAAGAATGTGAAGGGCATCGCCAGCGTTTAAGGCCAATTCTTTGCCGTAAATTTGGTGGAGAGCCGGTTGACCACGACGTTCTAAAGAGTCATCTTCAATATCGTCATGGTTTAAAATCCAGTCTTCAGAAACCTGCATGGCGGCGGCAAGGGGCAGGGCTTGGGAAGGAGAAACACCAAGGCTTTGGGCAGTCAGCATGAGAAGGGTAGGGCGAAAATATTTACCCTGACGCCGGGGGTAATCAGAAACGATTTGGGAATGAAAATTAATAAGAGGGGCATATCGGGAAGCCAAAGGAAATTCCTGATATCGAGTAAGCCGATTAAGATACTGTTTAATAAACGGCCAAACCTGGAGGCGGTATTGGGACAGGACTTGGAGAAAATCAATAGATTTCATACGGCGGGAGGGGAGGGTTGGGGTTTAGGCCGGGCGCTAACAAGAAAACGATCAAAAGTGTAGGGAGCAATAATATAGAGAACCTCAAAAGTGGCCACAGAAAGCTCAAAGGCGCTGGGGATTTGATTGGTAATAAAGAAAGCGCCGAGACCAAGAATAAAGGCGTTTTTGACACTTTGGCGCATGTTGTCTTTGAAAACCTGGTGGATAATTTTGGGGTCAATTCCGGCTTGGCGGGCTTCACGAGAGGCAAGGGAGCAGCGGGTATAGCCGGCGTGGACAGCGGTAATGAAGGTGCCAACGGCGGTAATGAAATTCATGGTGGTATTTTGGCGGGTAAGGTCGGCAACCAAGAGGATACCTTTAAAGCCGCGAGGGATGTGGCGTAAAACGTAAAGCGAAACAAAAAACAGGGTACCCATAAAACCACCCAACCGAACCAAGAGACGGTTATAGTTGATTCGAGCAGAGAGAATGCGTTGATTACGCCAAAACATCCAACGAATTAGCCGCCATAAAAACCGAGGGATAACAAAAATCAAAAGAATAATTAACCAAATTTTCCAAATGACGGCCCAGTCAAGAGCCTGGGTTTGGGTGATTTTAAACCAAGGAAACCTAAAATTGGTACCGACGAGAGGATATTTGGGATAAGGGACGAAGTGGTAGAGGAGGCGGGGGTTAAGGGGCTGGGTATAAAAGTCGATTAAAAAGATACGGCCGGCAGACATAAAAGCAATGGCGTGAACAACAAAGTTAAAAATATAGAAAACGACTGTCCAGTCCCCTTTCCTGACTTTTTCTTTGAAAAGGATGTATTGGTCTGATTCATTTTTAATTTTATCGAGAGCTTCTTCGAAATCTTTGAGACTAGCGGCTAAGCGGAGGCTGATAAAGTGAAGAGGCATAAAAGCGAGATTTTGGAGAATACCGATAAGAAGCACGGAAACCCATATTTGGTTGGTAAGATAATAGAGCCCAAAAAAGAGGCTGGCGTAGAGACGGAGAGAGCCGCCGCGGAGAAACCAAACTAAAATAGAGATAAGAACAGCAACAAGGAGGAGGGAAATAAAAGAGAGCTGGTGGCGGATGTTGTCGATTTTGCGGATTTGAGAAAAAGTTGAGGAGGGGGATTCCACGCTTGATTATAACCCATAGCCAATAGAAATATTTTAATTTATACTGTGGTGATGGCAGAAACTAAAGAAAGGTTGAGACCAGTAGGGGAAATGGAAGATCTGGAAAAAAGAAGAGAAGAGACGCAGATACCCGCGGAGGTGAGACCATGGCTAAGGGAAGTAGACAAAAGGGTGAGCGGAGACGAAGGGGCAAGGAGGATAGGCCAAGCAGTAATGACCCCTTCGGGCCCAACGACACCGGTGACGATTATACCTATAAGCAAGACAAGTTTTGCGCAAGGGTTAAAGAAAAAGGTAAGCGAGGCGGGAAGATGGCTGTCGACGTTTATAGTCAGACTAATTAAAATAAAAAAGGGCAATGTAGAATTTAAGGAAGAGGAATAAGTATGGAGGGGTTGAATCAATTATTGACGCAGGTGATGATAATGATGGGGGCGGGAACCCTGGGGTTCGTTTTGTTGGCAATTTTGGCTTATGGATTTATCTTATGGTACCGGTGGAGAGACAGGGAGGAAAAGTCGTTAGGATTGGTGACATTACTGGTAGCGGTACCTGAAGACAATGAAGTGAAAGTAGACGCAACTGAACAAATAATTAGTTCGCTGGCGAGTTTATATAAAAGCGCAAAGTTCAAGTTTTTGCAAAGGCTGGTGGCCCAGCCGAGTGTGTCCTTAGAAATTATTGGAACCCACGAAGAAATTAAATTCTATGTAGTTTGTCCAAAAAAATACCAGGATTTAATTGAAAAACAAATATATGGGGTATATGCCGGAGCTGAAATAACAGAGGTAGACGAACCAAATATTTACACCGAAGGGGGAAAGGTAGAATATGCCTGGCTGGGATTAAAAAAGACAGCTTATTATCCTTTAAAAACTTATAAAGAGATCCCAACTGACACCCTAGCGTCGGTAACATCAACATTGTCTAAACTAAGCGAAGGAGAAACGGTAGCAATCCAGTTAATACTGTCCCCGACTGACGGCGGCTGGGCTAAATTGGGACAAGGTTTTATCTCGAGCACAAAAAAATCAGAAGCTAATCCAGAAAAAGCATCGTATAAGGTAGACGCCAAACAATTGGAGGCAATTGAGAGCAAGTGCAGCAAGGCGGGTTTTGAAACGGCAATAAGAATTGTATCCTGCGCCCCAACGGCGGAAATTGCCAAGATGAATATTTCGAATATAAAGGCTTGTTTTGGCCAATTTGAATCGCCGTGGAACAAACTTTCGAGCCGAAAGATAAGATTTAAAGCCTTGTTTATGGAAGATTTTATTTATAAATATCCGGTAATTTATTGGACGAAGGTCAAGACGGTATTGTCGACCGAAGAAATTGCCTCGATGTTCCATTTCCCGAATAAGACAATAGAAACTCCGAATATCTATTGGTTAAAGGCAAAAAAGGCGCCGATGCCAACAGAAACGGCCAAAGAAGGCTTATATATTGGGGATAATATTTACCGAGGAGAAACGGAAAAATTTTTTATGGCGCCGGTGGACCGACAGAGACATTTTTATATTGTGGGACAAACAGGAGTAGGCAAATCATGGCTGCTGGCAGACATGGCTCTCCAGGATATTAAGGCAGGAAAGGGGGTGTGTTTTGTGGATCCCCACGATACCTTTGAGAGCATTCTGGAAAGAATTCCGCCGGAAAGGGTAGAGGATGTGATATATTTTGATCCTTCAATGACAGAGAGACCAATGGGTTTTAATGTGATGGAGTGCGACAATGACGAACAAAAGGACTTTGTAACCTCCTCAATTATTAATCTAATGTATAAGCTATATGACCCGTATAAAACGGGAATTGTGGGCCCAAGATTTGAACACGCAATTCGAAACATCATGCTGACAGTCATGGTTGAACCGGGGGCAACCTTTGTGGAAGTGGTAAGGTGTTTAACTGATCCGTCTTACGTACAGGCCTTACTGCCTAAATTATCTGATCCGATGGTAAAAAGATATTGGACTGATCAAATCGCGCAGACAAATGAGTTTCATAAATCGGAAGTATTGGACTATATTGTGTCGAAATTTGGCAGATTCATTACCAATACAATGATGAGAAATATTATTGGGCAGTCGAAGTCAGCCTTTAATTTTAGGCAAGCAATGGACCAGGGGAAAATTTTAATAATTAATTTGGCGAAGGGAACGATTGGAGAAGAGAACTCATCGTTTTTAGGACTAGTATTGATTCCCAAAATATTGATCGCGGCAATGAGCCGGCAGGATATACCGGAATCAGAGAGGAAAGATTTTTATTTATATGTGGATGAATTCCAAAATTTTGCTACCCAAGACTTTGCAGTAATTATGTCGGAGGCAAGGAAATATCATTTAAATTTGATCGTGGCTAACCAGTTTATTTCCCAAATGGATGATGAGGTGAAAAACGCGGTGTTTGGCAACGTGGGGACAATTTGCAGTTTCAGGGTGGGGATTTCGGATGCAGGATTTTTGGTAAAACAATTCCAGCCGGAATTTGGAGAACACGATTTACTGAATTTAGGGACAGGGGAAATATACCTAAAAACTCAAATAAACGGGGTGCCAAAATCGCCGTTTTCGCTGAAGGTAGCGGCGGTGGAAAAGAAAAAACCGGGAAATCCAAAAATGGCGGAAATGATTAAGAAGCTGTCAGCGTTAAAATATGGGCGGCCAAGAGCAATAGTGGAAGCGGAGATAGCCAAAAGAGCACGTTTGTAAATTTTCAATTTGCAATGAATTTGTTAATTCATTAATTGATAGGTGGAATCTGAAAATTAGTTAGAGTTCCTTTAACTTGATACCTTTAGATTCTTCTTTAGTGTCGATGAGTTCAAGATATTTTTCGGTAGTGCTGATGCGTTTGTGGCCGACGACTTGGGAAACAACATCGATGGGGACACCGGACTTAAGCTGGTAGACAATAAAGGTATTGCGAAGATCGTTAACCTTAATGCCTTTTATATCGGCTTTATTAAAGTAACGATTTAAAAGACTTCTAATATTTCGGGCAAGTAGGCGGCGACCGGTTTTGGTAACAAAGACATTTTTGATTTTGGTAGGATAGCGGCCCTCGTCAAGATAACGCTTGAGCGCCTGTTTGGCCGAGTTGTTGAGAGGAACGGAACGAGAAGGATGGCTTTCGTAAGCTTCGATAAAAAGTTCATTGTCTTTAACGTCTTCGACTTTGAGGTTTTCAATCTCTTTAATCCGCAGGCCGACTTGAAGCATAAGCTCAACGATAGCGCTAGCCCGAATATCGTTTCGACAGGCATCACGAAGAGAACGGTATTCGATGGGTTTTAAAACCTTAGGAAGGTCGTTTTGGTATTTAGGGTGTTTGATTTCGCTTGAAGGATCAGTGGAAATTATGCCCTCGTTTTTAAGAAAGGCGAAAAAGTTTTTAATAGAATTTAGCTTGCGGGAAACAGACTTGGCGGTGTAGTTATTCTTGACCAAGTCCTTCTTGAAATTTTCGAGATGAGACGGCTGAACAGCTATGATGTCGACAAGATTACCCTGCGCTTTTAGAAAGCTAATTAACTGGTTGATGTCGCCTTTATAGGCTACAATAGTATTTGAGGACTTGCCCTGGGAATTTAAGGAGTTAGCAAAAAGCTCGAGGGCACGGTCTAAAGAAAGATCGACCATAAATAATTAGACTTATAGTAACACTATTTAGGCTATCTTGCAAGCTAAACGAGGATGAAAATAATAAAAGATATTATACAGATTTTAGCCTGTGGAATAATTTTAGTTTCTGTGGGATTGAATATCAATAATCAACTGAGAACCATTTTGGAGGCAAGACAGAAAAATAAGGAGATTAGCGAAGAAATAAAGAGACTTTTGGAAGAAAACCGAATATGGCAAAGAAAAATTGAATACGCTACCAGTAGCGCTTTTCTGGAACAAGAGGTGAGGGAAAAACTGGGAATGGGAGGAAGAGATGATTACTGGGTGAAAATACCGGAGGCAAGCGATGAGGCAAGGCCCAACGACACAGCAAGTTTCGGCGAGGCGAAGCCGATATGGCGGCAGTGGCTGGAATTGTTTATGTTAAAATAATGACAGCCGTCTTGGCTAAGGCTTTGGCGGTTACATGCGGGGTAGTGTACGGCTGCACGTGAGGCTCATAATCTCGCAGACCGGGTTCAACTCCTGGCCCCGCAACAGAAGAAAGACCGCTTTGGGCGGTCTTTTTGTTGGTATAATTGGCCATTGGCAGGGTAGCTCACATGGTTAGAGCGTGGCATTCATAACGCCAAGGCAGCGGGTTCGATCCCCGCCCCTGCTACCGGGCATGTAGCTCAGTGGTAGAGCACCGATCTTATAAGTCGGGAGTCCATGGTTCGAATCCATGCATGCCCACAGATTAATTTATTCCCATAGCTTTGAGACAGTCGGCGAGGGTTTGTTGGGCTTCGGCGCGGGCCTTTTGACTGCCGGTGGCAATAATATCGTCGATTAGGTCGGTCTTAGCTTCGTATTTGGCGCGACGGTCGCGGATGGGGGCCAAAAATTTATTGATGGCGCGAGCTAATTTGTCTTTGACTTCGACATCGCCAACAGTTCCCTTTTGATAACGAAATTTGAGGTCAGCAACTTCGGCTTTATCGGCATTAAAGGCGTCGTGATAGATAAAAACGGGATTGCCTTCGACCTTGCCGGGATCGGTAGGATGAATACGATTGGGGTCGGTATACATGGCTTTAACTTTGGCATTAACAGTAGGCTCATCGTCAGAAAGGTAAATACAGTTGCCAACTGATTTACTCATTTTAGCTTGACCATCGGTGCCGGGAAGAGTGCCGACGCTACCAATCAAAACATCGGGAATAGGAAAAACTTCAACGTATAATTTATTAAAAGTCTCCGCTATTTCACGGGTAAGCTCAATGTGGCTTTCCTGGTCTTTGCCAACAGGAACGAGGTTAGCTTTGACCATTAAGATATCGGCGGCTTGAAGAACGGGATAAGTTAAAAGACCAAGGGAGGGTTTTTCAATATGAAGGTCACGCATAACGTCTTTGAGAGTGGGAACACGCTGACAGCGGGGAACGGTAACCAGCATGGAAAACAAAAGGGAAAGATAGGCAACCTCAGGGACTCGACTTTGTTGATAGATAACACAAGTATCAGGATTAATACCAACGGAAAGATAATCGAGGACTAATCCCCTAGCCCGGTCGTTGAGAGTGGAAGTTTTATCCTTGGTGACCGAAGTGGTGAGAGTGTGAAGGTCGGCGATGATAAAAAAACAGTCATACTCATGTTGGAGTTTGACACGGTTGCTCAACGTACCAACATAGTGGCCTAAATGCATAGGACCGGTAGGACGGTCGCCGGTAAGGATGCGGGGTTTAGGGGTAGTCATAGCGATAAGGAATTTTATCACTAATTTGACGAAGATAATCTGGTATAATAGACAATCTTATCCAACTGAAACCAGGTAAGCGAAAGCTGAAGGGGTTTCGGTAAAGAAAAAAATGGCAAAAGTTAATCCCAAATTAAAAGCAGAAAAAAGAACGATTTTTGGCAGAAAGGTTAAACGGTTAAGAAAGCAAGGGTTGTTGCCAGCAACAATTTACGGCAAGGGATTTGAACCGGTGTCGGTGCAGTTAATTGAGAAAGAGATGGAAAAAGTGTTTACAGAAGTAGGAGAATCGGGTTTGGTGGAGATGGAGTTAGAAGGTCAAATTCTGCCAATACTTTTTAGAAATCCACAATATCATCCGGTAACAGGGAATTTGATACACATTGACTGTTATAAGGTGGATTTGAAAGAAAAAATTACAGCAATGGTACCAATTGAACTGGTTGGCGAATCAGCGGCGGTTAAGGCGGGAAATGTGTTGGTAGAAGTAAGCATGGAAATTGAGGTGGAGGCCTTGCCAACAGACTTACCGGAAAAAATAGAGGTGGATATCTCGGTTCTGGACGAGGTAGGAAAAATGATAATGGCGGCGGATTTGAAAGTAGACGAAAAAGTGGAAATTAAAACCCGGGCAGATCAGGTAATAGTAAAGGTAGAAGAGCCGAAGGAAGAAGAAATTGAGACAGTAGAACCAACGGTGGCCCCGGGAGAAGTGCCGGCAACCGAACAAAAGAGTCCAGAGGAGCTAGCCAAGGCTGAAGCAGAAAAGGAGGAGACAGAGGAAAATTAGAAAAGCTGGGAATAAAAAAGAGTGATGTCGTCCCGAACCGGATCAAGAAGTTTGGCATGAGAAAGAGAATTTTGGGCATCGCTAAGACGACTGAGTTTGAGCTGGATTTTGGCTAATTCAAGCCAATCTTCCGTATTTTTGGGGGATTTAACAACGAGGCGATTAAAACGTTTTTTGAGTTCGGGAGGATAATTGTCTTGCTTGAATTGCTGGATATCAAGAGGGTCGAGCCGGGATTCAAGACTGGAAGCGGCCGACCAATCAGCTGATTTGGCTAAAAGGTACCAAAGCTGAAGACGGGCGTAATAGCGATCACCTGAAGAAAGAGAAAATAGCTGACGCTGGTAATGAATAAAGGGGTTAGGGTTGAGATAAGAAAAATAAATGTTGACAAAAAAAAGGAAACTGATGAGGGAAATGCCGATAATTTTTAGTTTCACAACAAAATTATTGTAGCATGGGGAAAGAAGCAGAAACCCTCCTTTCTCCCCTCCCTTGACAGGGCAGGGAACGGTTCTGATTTAAGATACTTTTTTTGATAAAATAGGAAAAATGAAGATAGTAAAATTAGAAAAATTTGAAGAGGCGGTAAAGGAAGCGGTAAAGACATTGAGAGCGGGGGGACTGGTGGTATTTCCAAGCGATACGGTTTATGGGCTGGCAGTGGATGCTAGCAACCAAAAAGCGGTGGACAAATTACTGAAGTTTAAAGAGAGACCAACAGGAAAAGCAATTTCGGTAATAGTAGCAGATGAAGAAATGGCTAAGAATTATGTAGAATTATCGGAAAATGCCAAAAATATTTACAAAAACTTGCTGCCCGGGCCGTTTACGGTGGTAAGTAAAGGAAAACATCGACTGGCAAAGGGGATCGAAGCAGAAAATGGCACATTGGGGGTGAGGATTCCGGACAATAAACTAACAAGAGAAGTGACGAGAAGGCTGGGAAGACCGATAACGGCAACATCGGCTAATTTGGCAGGAAAGAGCCCGTGTTATACGATAAAGGCGCTGATGCGGCAGTTGTCAAAGAGAAAGAGAGAGATGATTGATTTAATAATTGACGGAGGAAAACTGCCAAACAATAAACCGTCAACAGTAATTGAGTGCATCGAGCCGGAGATAAAAGTGTTAAGAAGAGGAGACTTAATAACAGGAAAGGGGCAGGGTTTGATATCGAAATCAGAGGAAGAAACGGGAAAGATTGCGGAATACATTTTGAGGAAAGCAGAGAGACACTGCTGCGCAGCTTGGCAAAATAAACCCATGGTGTTGGGATTGTCGGGAGAGTTGGGGTGCGGGAAAACAGTATTCGCGAGAGCAGTAGGGAAATGCCTGGGAATAAAGGAAAAAATAACCAGTCCGACGTTTGTAATAATGAATGAGTACAAAATCAACCGAAAGCCTGAAAGCCTGAAAGCCGAAAGTAAAAAAATAAGAAAGTTTTTGCATTTTGATTTATATAGAATTGCGAACCAGTATGAACTGGAGGAGATTAAATTTTTTGAACAGTTTGAAAAAAATGTGGTTGCTTGTATAGAGTGGCCGGAAAATATGGGAAAAGAAAATCTGGAAAAATTAAAAAGGATGGTGAATTATGTAGGGGTGAATTTTGAATACGTGGACGAGAGGACGAGGCAAATCAGGGTTGGGGTTTAAGGGATCTATTCTAGGTATTGAAATGTAGAGATAATTTGGTCAAATACTTCGCCTTCATAGTTGCCGTCGTTTCTTTCTATTTGAAGTTCTATATTAGTAATCCTATTACCCCGAATTAATTGATTACCAAGGTAAGGAATGAGAGCGGTTTCAAAATCTCTATTCATCTCCCAAGTTATTATTTCGCGAAATCTGTTTACCATTAATCCACCATTATTTTTAAATTCTCTAAAGTTTGAGGGCTGAAATCCTGGAATTTGATCTTCTGCGTATTTTTTAATCTCCTGAATTGTTCGAGAGGTTGGTTGGATAGTTATGGCTCTCCCGTCGGCATTATTAATGTGCTCCATGCCAGAACCAATTCCTTCGTATTTTTTTAATGCTTCTAGGTAGGTGTTTTCTTCTTCGACAGATAGGTTGGTAATCATAACCCAATCTTCAATCAACGGAGTGTGTCGAGGATCAGTGGTCGCTTCCTTGTTCCATTCCATTATAGAGCTGGCTATTCTCCAATTTTTTGGATACTTGATTTGATAGTTGTATGTATTATTCTTATAAATTTGCCAGTCTGAGGCGAAATCGGTTTCAAGGGACAGGTTTAAGGTTGGAACCGAAGTTGGGTTTGCTGGTGTATTAATCGAAACTGCTGAGTTTTGTTTGATTAGTAGCTTCAGTAGATAATTTTGATAACTCAATATTCCAATAGTAATTAAAAGCACAACGATAAAAAGAATTGATATTGGTTTAGAAAAATTTTTCTTCTGTAAAGGAGGCCTGGGTGTTATTTCGGTTGATAAAGGATTAGTTGTTAACATCTTTTTATTATAAACTCTTATAAGTTTAATAGCTACCAACGCGGGAGGTATCACCGCCAGAACGGCCAACATCCAAGCCGCTGAAATTGTCACCTTCACCACCGAGGAGTCCGTCAAAACCGGACTGGAATTAGTGGGTTTGTCAGCTGATTGAAAGATGCCCGAGAAAAAGGAAAAATTGGATTATAAGTTTAGATTTCGTTAACGGTATTGGAAATACCTTGTCCATAATTACTGTTTTTAAACCGGGGAAATAAATTGAGAACATATTGTCCGATAGACATATCTCAAAGAGGGAAAACGATAACAATACTAATTTCGTTGCCGGTTCGAGAATTATATTCAGCAAGTTTTTGATTGAGATGGATAACAAAGCCTTGGAATTGAGGGGGTAATTTTAGCAGAAAGGTTTTGGCGACTAGTTCAGAAACATGGCAAAAACCAGAACAGAAATTTTCAGCTTCATTTAGTTGCTCAAATATAATTTGGCTGAAAGATCGGTTTGAGTGGCTTCCTGTGGTTGGAAAAATTGGAGTGAATGAAAACCAAAGAGACAGATAAAAAGACTGCCCGGAAAACGAATTACCTGAGGGTGGTACTTAGAGGCTAGATCATTAAATTTTTCCGCCAAAAATTATAAATGTTTTTCATTTTTTTATAGAAATTTATAATTTTTAATAAATTCTTCACATTCAGATTTGGCAGCCTCGAGACTATGGTGAACACATTGAATGGTATAAAGAAGGTTGTCTTTTTGGATGTCAACAATGGTTTGGGCAGTAATATCATAGCGGAAGGTAGGCTGGCCACCGACGAGAAGTTCGGAGGTAAACTGACGGCCGGGATGAGACCAGGACCAAGAGGAGCCAGCGTGAACGGTAATAGTACTGTCGGGACGATAGAAGGTATAACGATTGCCAGACGACTCGACGTCTTGATAAAGCTTACGATCTGAACGATAGACAACAGAGAATTTGTCGGAATCGCTTTGAAAAGTAAGAACAAGGGGTGTGGGGGTGGGAGAGAGAGAAGGGACCGGAATTAGGGTGGGTGAGGCTTTGGCGATTACAGTTGGAGCAGGCTGATCGAGGAGAGGGGTATCAGCGGGAGCTTCGGCGGGGATATCGGTAGGAATATCGGCGGGAAATTCCGAAGTGGAAGCAGATTCGGTTGGCGGAGTGGCAGGTTGAGGTTTTTTAACCTGGAAAAAGAGAATGATGCCAGCGACGGAAAGGATAATAAAAGCAATGGAGAGAATAAGATAAGAGGAGTTGCGGCCAAGGTCGTCAAGGTTGGTGCGAGTGGAATCCATAGAATAATCATACAATAAAATAATTTTTAATTTTTAATTTAAAATTTTTAATCAAGACAAATTTTAAATTTTCAATATAATTTCTGGTAAAATTGGGAAGAATGAAAATATTGGCGATAGAAACCAGCTGTGATGACACCTGCGCGGCGGTAATGGAAAATGAGAGGGTAATTAAAAATGTGATTTCATCGCAAGTTGATCTACATAAAAAATGGGGAGGGGTAGTGCCTTCGGTGGCCAAACGAGCGCATGAGGAAAGAATAGAACCGGTGGTGGCGGAAGCATTAAAGAAAAGTATTAAGCATGAAAATGTAATTGAAAAAGAGATGGAGATGATTGATGTAATTGCGGTGACGAAGGGGCCGGGATTGGCAGTGGCGCTGGAGGTAGGAATAGAAATGGCTAAAAAATTGGCAAAAAGTTACGGCAAGAAATTGGTGGCGGTAAACCATATTGAAGGACACATAATGTCGAATTGGATTAAAAACAGAAACGGAAAACCGGAGAGAAAAATAGAATTTCCAGCGTTGAATTTAACGGCTTCGGGGGGGCATACCAGACTCATTTTGGTGAACCAAAATGAGAAATTTTCAATTTATAATTTTCAATTTTCAAATAAGAAAAAAAATATTAGAAATTTCCAATACCAAACAGTCGGGGAAACACTGGATGACGCGGCAGGAGAAGCGCTGGACAAGGCGGCAAAATTACTGGGGTTGGGTTACCCGGGAGGACCAATAATTGAAAGATTGGCAGAAAGAGGGGATAAAGATTGGTTAAAACTCCCCCGCCCTCTAAGGGGACAGGATAATTTCGACTATAGTTTTTCGGGATTAAAAACCAGTTTCTATTATCAGATTAAAGATTGGCCGAAAGAAAAAATCAACAAGAATTTATTTCATCTGGCGGCGAGTTTTCAGGAGGCAGTAATAGATACTTTGGTGATGAAATTTAGGAAAGCGGCGGAATATTATAGCCCAAAAAGTTTGCTAGCCAGCGGCGGAGTGATGGCGAACGCGGAATTAAGAAAAAGATTAAGAAAGATGGCCAAAGAGCTGGGACTAAAAATTTTTATGCCGGTAAAAAAAGAATGGAATACGGATAACGCGGCGATGATCGGAGTGGCAGGGTATTATAAAGCGATAAGGGGAGAGTATGTGGAGAATATAGATAGCTTAGATCGAGAGGCGAGATGGGAGATAGGGAATTAATTTTCCGAGAAAAAGAATTAGACAGAAAAGATTGATTTAAGGAGTTGGGCCACGGCGGTAGACGGCGGCCCAAGGAGCAAAGTTGGACTGGAAAGTTTTTTGGTGAAGGATTTGGCCATCGCGAGTAACTTTCCAATCAAAAGCGGTTTTGAGACCGGCGACGGCGGTTTCTTCTTTGACCATTTTGCCAGGAGGCAGAGTGGGATCGTCAATATAAACAGTGGGAGGAGGCGGTTGGGCTCCCCAACGACGGTAATTACTGATTTCGACGGTTCGGCCATCGGAGGTGCCGTAGATTTCATAAGTCAAACGTTTGGCCTGGTTATCGTAAGTGCTTTGGATTAAAACGTAGTGACCGGTATCGTTGATAAATTTAAGATCGGGACTGGGAATAAAAACGGTGGCATCATAGCCGGGGGGCATATCTTCTTCGTAATAAGAAACCCGATAGGCGTGATTTTGACGCTCAATAATATCGACACCAGCATTGAGCATGGCGCGGAAAAGAGTGGTAGAAACCTGGCAAATACCGCCGCCAACATCTAGCTCGGTTTTACCCTGGCGGATGATATAGGCTTTTTTGAAACCGGATTCGAGGGTGACCTCGCCAAGATTTTTGATAAAGGAAAAAGTTTCGTTAGGGGCGACCAAGATACGATTGATAATTGAAGCCCCTTTTTCAATATTGTAATTACGAACAGCGCTAGAGTGTTTAAAAGTAGACGTGCCACGGCCCAAGAGTTCTTTGATGCCAAGATCGTTGACAGATTCGGTAGTAATGGCGGGCTTAATGAAGTGGAGAGGAATGTTTAAAGAAAGCGATTTTTCAGAGGAAGAAATAAGGGTGGTTAATTTCTCCTGCAGTTGAGAGAGAAGAGATTCCTGGTCCAGAGTAAAGCCGTCAACGGCCGGAGTGAATTCTAAAACCTTATTATTTTCAAATTTAAAACGAGCGTCGACGGGGTCTCTTTTTAAACTTTGATTAAGATTATTAACATACTGGCTCATTTGGGAAAGATCGTAGGAATCTTCAAAATCCAGCCAAGAAATAAGGGTTTGATCGTCAAGAGTGACGGGGTCGGCGGGACTGACGAGGATTATCTTTTTTCCGAGGAGATTTTCGGCTTTGGCTTTAGTTTGAGCGAGGGCCATATCGTTTGGGAGTTGGCCAATCGGAATAACAGGAATGTTAACCGGCTGGCCGACCAAATGATAGGAGAGATGGTCAATGATGGATTTTTCTAATAGAGGACTATCAAGCTGGTAACCTAATTCTCCGGTCTTAACCAAAACACTAGAAGAAAGTTTGGGGCTGGTAACTACCTTAAGTTCGGCAGGCACGAAGGGCTTATCTATTTGACTGGCAAGGTTGGAAAGAAAATCGGCCAAGAGGTTTTGGTCATAAGAAATCCGGAGTTTAAAAGATTTGGGGGTAAAAATGGAATTAAGATATTGGCGAAAGTTAAAGACAGGAAAAAGACTGGCGGCAGTGCCAGTTAAATCTAGTTGGGCGGAGATGGAGGCAAGGGGGAGAGTAAAAGATTGACCTTGATATTCCAAAGAAAGAGACGGCGGGAAAACAAAGTCGGCGGCGAGACGAGAAACAACTTGTTCGTGGTTGAGACGGGAATAGTCTTGGTTAAGAACAAAGGTGTTGGGGGGAGTTTTGTCGAGATTGAGAATAATCAGGCAGAGAACTGACAGTATGGCTGAGAGGAGAATAATAAAAATGGTTAAGAGGAAATAGTTTTGAGGCTTCATCGGGCTTGATCCATAGCTTGATTGGCCAACCTGTCAGCAGGGCCGTTTAACTGACGGTCAATCTCTTGAAAGGTGTAAGGCAGGTTAATAGTTTCAAGTAAAAGTTTAACGGCAGAGTAGAGATTTTTTAGATGAGGGGCCTTAACTTTATAAGAGCCAAGGAGCTGGCGGACTAAAAGTTGAGAGTCGGAATAAAAATGAAGCTGTTCGGGCAGAAGTTGAGAAAGATGGTCTTTGATCCAAGTAAGGGCGGAGACAAGAGCGAGATATTCGGCTTCATTGTTGGTTTTAACGCCCAAGAATTTGGATTCCTGATGGACAAGGCGGCGGTTTTGGTCATAGATAACAACACCAAAACCAGCAATGCCGGGATTGCCCCGGGCACCGCCATCAGTATAAATATGAAGAACCATAAAAGCTAAATTTTTAATTTAAAATTTTTAATCAATTTTTAATGACTTAATTTTTAAACATTATTAAAACATTTGGATTTGAATAAAAATTAAGAATTTTAAATGGTTAACTGACTATCACGGTAAAGTTTAGCAGTTTTAGGTTATGATATTAAATATGGAAGAGATAAATTCACCATTACCACCTAGAAGAATAGATGTAGAGGAGAGGCCGAAAGAAGAGAGAGAGGAAGCAGAGCCGGCGATAACAACAGCAGAAACAAAGAAACCCGGGTTAAATAAAAAATGGATAATAGGAGGATTAGGAGGTCTGGTATTAATAATGATATTGGGGTTGGGATTGAGCAAGATTAAAGGAGGAGGGGCGGGCGAGGCAGTAACATTGAATTATTGGGGCTTGTGGGAAGACGAAAGCATAATGAACGGGGTAATTGCTGATTTTGAGGCCAAAAACCCAAAGATAAAAGTAAAGTATGTTTATAACCAAAAGGACGATTACCGAACCAGGCTAAAAGCGAATTTAAACAAGGGAGGAGAGAATACAGTTGATGTGTTTAGAATACACGCCAATTGGCTGCCGATGTTTGCCGAGAATTTAGCGGCAGTGCCCCAAAGCACGGTGAACAACTTACAATTGGAGAGCGATTTTTTTGAGGTATACAAAGAAGGGTTAAAGACAGGGGGAAGCTGGAAGGCGATACCTTTGATGTATGACGGGTTGGTGTTGTATTACAATAAAGATTTAGTCGAGGCGGCGGGAGTTAGCTTGCCTAAGGGATGGTGGAATTTACAAGAGGCGGCGAACCGGCTAACGGTGAAGGATGAAAATGGCAGAATAAAGGTAGCGGGAGTAGCGATGGGGTTAACAGAAAATGTGGACCACTGGAGCGATATCGTCGGCCTAATGATGAAGCAGGTAGGGGTGGATCCTTTAAAAAACGACAAAGAAAACCAAGAAAAATTACAAAGCGTATTAACTTATTATTCTTTATTTAAAACTAAGATAGGAACGTGGGATGAGAGTTTGCCGAATTCAACCTTGTTTTTTATAGCAGGAAAATTGGGTTTTTACTTCGGGCCGTCATGGAGAATGTTTGAAATTGACGAACAAAATCCTAATTTAAACTATGAGGTGATGGCAACACCGCAATTCCCGACAATCGAGGGGAACATGATGGGAGAATCAGATGAGGCTAGTTTGACCAATATTCACTGGGCAAGTTATTGGGTGGAAGGAGTCAACACTAAAAGCAAGCACCAAAAAGAAGCGTGGAAGTTTCTGGAATATATGGCGTCAAAAGACGGCCTAAGCAAGATGTACCTAACCGCCAGCCAAATAAGAAGTTTTGGAGAAATATACCCGAGAAAAAGCATGGCGGCAGAAATCAGCGGAAATTCAAAATTAAAAACTTTTGTAGAAACGGCTGATCAGGCGAGCAGCTGGTATTTGACTTCAAGGACTTTTGATAAAGGATTGAATGATGAAATGATTAGTTATTTCCAAAACGCCATAAATAAGATAGCGATTGAAGGGGCAGACCCAGCAAACGTAATGCCGGATTTAGGCAACGGCATAAGCCAGTTGGTGCAAAAATATCAGATAAGATAAAAAAATGATACTAGTGAATTTCAAGATATATAAAAAAACTTTTGGGGACGGGGCTATAGAAATGGTAAAAATATGCAAAAAGGTGATGGAGGAGACAATGGTGGAGATTGTGCCGGTAGTATCGGCTTTGGATGCAGTAAGAGTGAAGGAGGCAGGGATAAATCCCCTACTCCAGTCGGCAGATGAGTATTTTGAGGGAGCAAAAACTGGATATGTATCACCTACCCAAGCAAAAGAACTGGGGATCAGGGGAGCATTGCTAAATCATTCGGAACACAAGGTAAAACCGGGAACAATAAAGAAAATGTTAAAAGCGTGGCCGGAAGGTTTTGAGGCAATTGTCTGCCTGCAAACCTTGGGGCAAAGCCAAGGCTGGGCAAAACGAATAAAAGCGACGATGGTGGCGTACGAGCCAAGCTATCTAATTGGGAGCCAAGACAAGTCAGTAGCCAGTGAAAAACCGGAAGTAATTAAAAAAATGGCGGAAAAATATAAGCCGATACCGGTGATAGTGGGAGCAGGAATAAAAAGCGCAAAGGATGTAGAAACAGCTTTGAAATTGGGAGCCAAGGGGGTACTGGTAGCTTCGGGGGTGGTGGAAGATAAGGATCCTTACGGCCGATTATTAGAGTTGGCAAAAGCTTTTTAGTGTATAATTTAAACAATGGCTTCAATTGACAACCTTTTGGTATCCCTATTTGTAGACGAGATTGTAGGAGGATTTATTGTAACCATACCACCGGGGCATGTGGGCTGTATTTATAGTATTTTTAGGGGGGTATTGAAAAATGTCTGGTATCCGGGAATGCATTTTAAGGTACCAATAATTCACCGGGTGAAGCTGTTTAACGCCCAATTGATTGAGTACACGATTTCGAAAGATGTATATCTTAAAGACAACAAAGAGATAATGGGAGATGAAGTGATAAACGCGGTAACTTCGGATAATAAGTTTGTGGCAGTAGAAGCAACAGTCTTGATTAAGCTAGACACAGAGAGGTTGCCAGAAATTTGGCAGAATATCGGGGAAAACTTTGTGTCAAAAGTAGTACGACCAGTGACCAGGAGCCGAATTAGAAAAGTATTGACCAACCATACTTTAATGAATGCTTTATCAAGCGCGAGAAGCCTGATCGAAGAAGAGGTAAAACAGGAATTAAGGGACTCACTGTCTTCTCATGGACTTCATGTAGAGAATTTTTATTTAAGTTCGTTAACTCCGGTAGACTCGAATAAGGCAGTCGAGGATCAGTTAAGAGAGAACGGGGTGGAATTAGGCAAGACGGCCGAGGAAATAGTTAACCAAAGGGTAATTTCGGGGAACGTGCCAAAAGAAAGTTAAGCGGCAAGGGTAAAAGCCCAGAGATGCTTGAGGGAGGAAGGAAAAGTTTGGCCAGCAGAGAGAAGGGTGGAGCCGGTAGTAAAGACATCATCAAAAAGAATGACGTTAGAAGGAAGAGAGGCAGAGGGAAAAAGGGAGAAAGAAGAGTTTAGATTAGAGAGACGGCGGGAAGTGCTAAGACCAACTTGAGGAAGGGAGTGATGGCGACGAAGAAGAATTTGGCCGGAAAAGTCTAAATTTAAATTTTTGGCGATGGAGCGGCCTAGGAGCTCGGCTTGATTAAAACCGCGCCAGTTTTGGCGATAAGGGCTTAAGGGGATGGGGGTAAGAAGGAAATGGCGGCGGCGCCAATAAGAAAGGAGACGAGGATAGGCAGAACGGAAACGAAGGGAAATGATTTTGGCAAAATCCGGGATAAAATCGGTGATAAATTGGTATTTTATTTGGTGGATAAGAGAAGAAATGGCGGAATAGGAGAAAAGTGAAACTCGGCCTTCGAAAGGAGGGATAAAGGGGTCGAGGGGCAAAGCGGGGAGTTGATAGAGAAAATTGAGAGAAGGAGAAGGGAAAAGAAGATCGAGAAGCACAGGTTAATTTTCACTTTTTAATTTACAATTTTCAAGATGTGATAGATTAAGCTTAGTGACAAGACCGGAATTTGGCAAGAAAAATGAGGCGGAAGCGTTAGCGATTAGTCCAAGTATGGTGGTTAAATGGGCTTTAGCGGTAACGCCAAATTACTCAAATATTTCGGCACGAAGGGGGATGGTGGCCCATTCGAGATTAGAGGGCGCAGAAAGGAAAAGAGAGGGACAGGTATTTAAAGACATGGAAATGAGGCCGGCGGGAAACGTGATACTGGCAGAGGTGAAGATAATAAAAAATGAGGGGAGGGTTCAAATAACAGCCAGGGCAGACATGGTCGAGCTTGACGATAATTTGGGCAGAAGAAAGGTAAGAGAAATCAAGCCGAAAGCAAAAGGCAAGGCGTTAGAGAAATATTTATTACAAATGGCGATAACGGCAGTGGCGGCGCAAGTCTCTGAAGGCGAAATTGTTGGTTACGATGGGAAGAAAATCGCAGGAGTTAAATTAGACGAGGCTGACAAAAAGCAAGCAATAAGGATTGCCGGCTTGGCGGCAGAGTTAGAGAAGAATTTAAAAATAATTGAAGAAAGCAAAACTTCAAAAGGCCAAATGCGGCTAAGGCCGATAGACGGCCCAAGCGATCCGAAAGGAGAAAAAGCTTTGCCATTGTTCGCGCCTCCGAATAAACCGATTAGACGATTGGCAGGAATAGAAAGACAAGGTTCTTTTGGGTGGCCAGAACTAACGAAGGCAGAGATTGATGATTTAAGAAGGAAACAGGTGGAGATAAAGACAAGGTTAGACGGGGAGTGGATGGGTCTAGTGGAACGATTAAAGGGTAAGGTAAAATTGGAGTAATGAAATTAAGCCTAATCAAGAGAGAGAACGCCAGCGAATTAGTGTTAACGATAATGAAATGGGCAATATTAAGTCTATTGTCAATGAGAATGGCGCTAATCCTGCTTGACTATCCATCGCTGGGAGGGGGGAACTGGCACATAGCTCATGCTTTTACCGGCGGAGTAATTATGTGGATAGGGGCGATGACGGGGTACGTCTATTATGGTAGTCAAATAAGACGGATGTCAGCGGCGATATTTGGAACAGGACTAGGATTGTTTATTGATGAAATCGGAAAATATTTAAGCAGGGATAATAATTATTTTTTTCAACCGGCTTTTAGTCTGATATATGTCTTTTTTATTATTTTGTTTTTGATCTATCGATATTTAGAAAAAAGCGTACCGAAAGAACCGAAAATAATATTGTTTCAGGTGATGGATAAATTGGAGGAGCTGTCGGAAAATGATTTGGAAAAATCAGAGAAATCAAGACTTTTGGAAAAATTGACGGAAGTGATAAAAAGGGGGGATGAAAAGACTAAAAATTTAGCCAGAGAACTAAAAAAAGTGGTGGAAAGAATTGAGCCGGTGGCAAACAAGGGGGAGGGTTGGACCAGAAGCCTTTGGAAAATTATCAGGAGATATTCGTATCACAAAGTATTCAAGAGAAAGTGGGTATTAAGAATACTGCTGTTATTGGCAATAGGATATATTATTGAAGGGATAATTGATTCGGTTTTTATTATTGGCCGATTTAAAGAAAATTGGATTTTTGAGCTGTGGTACGCCGACTGGGAATTCTTGACGAAAACAGATTTTAGGATATTTACCCTGATGACAATAGGCAATAGCCTAACCTGTTTATTGTTTATGGGGGGGATATATTGGCTATCGAGAGGGAAGAAGGTAAAAGGTTTTGGCTTTTTTCAATACGGGCTTTTGGTAAATATTTTTATCACGTCGGTGTTTAAATTTTATTTTGAACAATTTTCGGGGGTATTTGGAGTGTTGATTAGTATAATAGTCTTGGAAGGATTGATTAAACTGAAACAGGAACTGGTAAAATAGCGGAATTTGTGGTATAATAGTGGTGTTGGAGATGTAAAGCATCGACAGAGAAGCACCTTAAAAAACGGCAAGCCGACTTTGATTTAGAGTCGCAAAACAAAAATCAAAGGATAATGCCAAAAGAAATTTTGGTGTTGATTTAGCTAGATCATTTGAAGGTTTCGGCCTTCCAAGCGAGAAAGCTTTAGCTTACGCACTAGCATAAGCTATCAACCATCGGCTAGTCCCCTATTCTGGAGGAGACTGGATCGGTGTAAACAAACCAGAATGCTGATCTAATTATCTCGATTTAATTAGAGATTAAGATCCGGATAAGACCGGAAAATAATCGACACTCCAAAAAAATTCATTTACTTTGGTTTTGGAGATTAAGTTAAAGTAAATTAAGCTTGTAGAAGTTTTTTTAGGGCAACTTTGGACGTCCGATCATTTCGGGCCATCTCCGCCTACGTCCGCCGGAGCTTACTAGCGAAGGCGGATTGTCGAAAGTGTTATTTCCTTTTGGACAATCGCACTTATTCCTGATTAGCGTACTACGGCGGATAAATCCACAATTTAAATGTAGCATTGCATACGGATAATGTTTTGTTGATTTGTCATCCTGAATTTATTTCAGGATCCTATGGGAATTGTCATGTTGAAATTGGTTCAGCATGACAAGGACGAAATTTGTACCAATTTAAAACGAAGATGTTGATAGGGTATTTTGCCGCTTGAATTCTTTGGTTTTGATTTTTTCCCGCTTTTCGTATTTTTTCATCTTGCGGCCGACGCCGATTTCCAATTTAAACCATTTACCTTGGAGATAAATGGCAATAGGAACAAGCTGGTATTTTTGATGCTGATAGGATTGAAGGCGGGCAATTTGTTTTTGGTTAAGCAGAAGCTGGCGTTGACGGGTAGTGTCGATTTGCTGACCTTGAGAATAAGGATAGAGAGGAATATGAAGGTTTTCAATAAAAGGCTGGCCGTTTTTGATTTCGATACGGGAATTGGCAAATTGGGCGGGCTGGGTACGAAGTGATTTGGCGTCAGAACCTGACAAAACTAGCCCGGCTTCGAGCTTGTCAACGAAGCGGTAATCACGAGAATCAGGATTAAAGTGGCGCATGGGTTAGTTTATAAAGTTTATAAAGCTTGTAAAGTGATTTGATAGATTTTTTGGTCGGTGCAGAGAAAATAGATGGTTTTGGCCGGGCCATCAAAGACAAGGTCGGAAATAGTCAGGGAGGATAACTGGTATTTGGCTAAGGATTTGCCGCTTTTGTCGAAGACGTAAATTAAATTACCAGAATCGGTAAAGACTAACAATTGGCTGTCGACACTGGTAACAAGATGATCAGCCTGGGAAATAGCGGCGGAAGATTGAGAATAGTTTTCTTTAACCCCTCGGTTATAAGGGGTGATAGCGCCATGACGAGAAAGAACCCAAATTTGGCCGTTAATGTCGAGAGAAACGGGATTAGCGGGAAGAGATTCGCCGCTCTTTAGCCAGATGTTTTGGTCAGTGATGGCAGTGGAAAGCGGAGCCAGCTTCCAAATGGTAGATTGGGCGGAGTCGAGAACATAAAAGTTGTCGTTCCAAATTTTGACATCGATCGGGTTAATTGATTTAGCGGTAAAGTCGATAAGTTTTTCGGGAACACTTGGGGATAGACGGAAAATCCCCTCTTGATTATAAAGATAAATAGTTTGTTTAGAGACAATAAATCCAAGAAGAGATTGGAGGGAAGAGCTGGAAACAAGATTTTTGATACTTTTGTCGTTGATATCAAGGGCATCAACTCGACCAGTCTGGGAATCGAGTAAATAAAGACGAGGCGGGGTTAAAAAAAGATGAGTAAAATGGGGCGGATCAACAATAAGAGAGGTGTCGTAAAAGAGATTGGGGGGGAAAGTGTCGGCGGCGCCAGTTTGGGAAAGAAGAGAGTTAATTTGATGACGATAGGCAGGGAGATCTTGGGAGTGGATTTTTAATTTGGCCATTTGATCGAGAAGAGATTTGGCTTCTTGGGCCAGATTTTGGGCACTATCGAGATTAAGGTTGCGAATGGTGTTGGCGTTATTGATTTTGGCTTCAAGCTCGGTTTTTAGTTGCTGATAAAGATGCTCGGTTTGTTTTCTTTGATTTCTTAAATAGGAGAAAGAGACTGCGGCAACAATAAAAAGGAGGACAAAAAGAGAGGTGAAGAGATTGAAGCGACGGCGGCGCTTAAGGACAAAGAGGTCCTGTTTACGAAGATAAAAAGGCCGATGGGGAAGGATTTTTTTTAAAAAGGAGAGACGGGGGGCTTGGGGTAAAGAAGAGTGAGTATTAACAGATAATTGAGAGTCGCTAACTTCGTGGACTTGGATGAAGACGGCGGCAGAGGCAGGACTGATAGGGGAAGAGGGGGAATGCATGGCAGAAAGAATGTTTTCTTCGAGAAGAGAAGGGTTGGTTTCGGAAAGAAAATGACGAATATCTTCTTTGGAGAACTGGCGATAGAAAGAGGCGGAGGCCAGAAAAAGACGGTCTTCGGATTGGATGGGACCAGAAATAGTTTTGGCCGATTCTTCGTTGACAGAAAGGACAGAAAGAAGAAGAGAAATTTGGTTGCCACGACAAAGAAAACAAACACCAGCCCGAGAGACAGCAAGATAGAGCTGATCACGGAGAAAAACGGCAAAAATAAGGGAAACTTGGAATGATTGATAAAAGGGATTTTGGGAGAGACTTTCGAGAGTACGGACGAGGTTGCGAGGAACAGAAGGATCGGAACTGGGCTGATAATAAAGTTGATTGATTTCATTGATGAGATTGCGACCGGTGGTATTGATAGAGGGAGAGTCGCGATCGCTATTTAAGGTAATTAGGCCAAAGAGATGGCCCTTTTGAGAAGCAAGAGAGGGGTCGTCGGGTTCGTTTTCCCAAGATTGAGACCAGTGGCGGGAATCAGGAGAACTGATAAAAGAGCGGCAGGTAAAGTGCATAAGACAAATATCCCCTTGTGCAAGGAAGGATTTAGATTAATTATAAAGTAAAAAAGATCAGCCGACGATCAGGGTTAAAACGAGGAAAAAAACAGAAAAGGCAAGATGAAGGTAGGAAAAAATGATTAGAAGAGAGTTAAATTTATCATAGACATTGTTGGACATGGAGGTAACCTGCTTGACAACCACCAGACTAAAGATGAAATAGATGGCGGCACCCAAAACGGCAAAAAGTTTTTCGGCAAGCAAAAGATAAGAATTGATTTGTTCGATCATTTGACCCTGCCTTCAAGAGCTTCTTGCTCTTCTTCGCCCCGCATTTGTTGGAGAACTTTTAAAACTAAAGTGGGGTTAGGAACGAGCTGAAATTCAATGTTAGGAATTTCGCTGGCGGTTTGGATTAAGACAGTGCCGTAATTAAAAAGGGTTTGGCTGACCCCACCCTGGGAGACAGTGACGTCCTGAATAACAGAGATTTTGGCTTCTGATTCTTTTTTGTAAAGGAGATTGTAGAAATCAATATCGATAACCCGCTCTTCGGTAATAATGTTAACATTAAAATACCAAGAGAGAAATTTTTCGAAGGCAATGGCAAAAGTAATAAGATACCAAAAAAGGGTAAGGATAAGCTGGTAACGGGCAGGGAAAAAGGTCAAGAGGTGAATAAAAGGAAAAAAAATGGGGGCAAGGAACATAAAAAGGGAGAGAAGAATCCAAGAAACATTGGTAAACCAATGACGACGAAGAACCAGAATGATTTCTTCGTTTCCATCCCGACTTTGAAAAGTAAAAACTTTGGGACGAGCCAAAAAGGCAGAGAGAGGATGACGGGTGGTATTTTTAATTAATTCGTAGACCCTTTGGCGGTAAGAACTAAAAGCGGAGGTTTGGGGAGTGGCGGACGGATGGGAAGGGGCTGGTTTTTTGGTTTTTTTATGCTTTTTAGGTTTGGGAATAGGCCTTGCTGGAAGCGGAGAGACGATGGGGCCCACCTTCGCTGAAGCTTTGGCGGGTAAATCATCGGGGGCAATAGCATCAAGATCTTTAGAACGCGGCATATCTATAAATTTTTAGGCGATTCTCAAAATTTAAACTTGTAGTTATATTATAACCCGAATGAGGAGGAAGAGGGTTAGACAGAGAAGTCAGAAGAGGCGGTTGTCACTAAAAAATTTCAATAGGTTTTGGGAGATAATCTGGGCATTGGATTGGGGAGGAAGATGAAGAAAGAGATGGTGGGTTTGGGGAGATTTTTGATTAAGATAAAGCTGGGTGCGGTAGGCAAGATAATTACAGTTATGGGTGCCCATGTTGGAGCTGATACGGAAAAGTTGAGAGCCATAATGGTCAACGACAGGGAGATTTAGATCTAATAGGATGGGAGAAAAGGGATAGATTTCTTTTCCCTGATAATTGTTTTTAGCTTGGGTTTCGATATGGATATAGGTTTGAAATTTTGGACCATCGCCAAGACCAACAATTAGTGAGTAAATTTTGTGTTCAATATGGCGATGGAAGAAATCGCGGGGAGAAGAGCGAACGGACTGAAAGATAAATTCCGGGTTTTTGGTGAATTTTTGAAGTTCGAGGAGGGTTAGATGGGAAATGTTGGTAGCCCAAGGATTGGAAAAAGCATAGAGAAGAATCATTTTTTTTCGATGTTAAAGAGGGAGGATTTAAGAGTGAGGGCGCCGGGGGCGCGAAGGGTAAAAATGGTTTTGAATTCATCACCGGAAAAATTAAAATCGCCTTTGTCGGTAGAAAGGCGAACGGTTTTGGTAAAACCAGAAGTAGAATAATCAACAGAAACAGAACTAACCGAAGAAACGGGACCACCCTTGTCGCCTACTTGACGGCGGAGTTCGTCGCGAGACCAAGCGTTTGGGTCGCAAGAACCGATACAGTTTTGGTTTTGGGAGAGATGAGAAGAATCATGGGTCTTTGAATAAAAAAGAACGGCGTTAACGATGTCGGCAAATTCATCTTGGGTAAGCCAAGGATGGGAACGGCCGTAGGAAAGATTGCTACGGGTTTTATACCAACCTTTGTAAAACCAAGGAGAGGCGCTGATTTTTTCATAGGCATCGTTGGGCCAACAGGATTGGCTGCCACAGGCAGTATCCCAAATTTGGGGAACAGAATGACCCGAAGAACTGTAAGCGACGGAAGCACCGCCGGCGGTGGAAGCATACATGGTAGAAAAAATATTATTGGTGCTATTGCTTTTGATAACAAGGCCGCGGGTTTCTTCGACGGCCCGTTTCCAAGTACCCGGAGACTGGTAGCGAGAGGTTTTGTAGACCTGACAAGCTTCGGTGACACAAATGGAACCAGAAAGATGGTTAGTGTAGCTAAGAGCATAGGTGCGGGCGGCAATGGCTTGGGCTTTGAGAGCTTCGTAGCCACCTTCATCCCCCCATTTGGAAGGCATTTCGGCAATACCAACTAGATAGTTTTCTTCGAAAGGCAGGGCACCAACGGAGGTTTTGATAGAACCGTTAGTGTCAATTTTTTCGAGACGGATGTCGCCATAATAGGCCTTGAGAATTTGCTCGGCAGATTGACCAGACTTGGCCCGGGCAAGAGCACCGAACTGACTCATTCCCTTACGGTGAGGAGCGCCAAAAGAAAAAGCGGCAAAGGCAGGAGAAAAACCGGGATCAAAATCGGCGCGAGAGGCGGGGTCATCAGAGGTGGAAACATCACCAACTGAAGTATTAAACATAGCGGTTTTTTCGGCGATTAATTGCTGCTGTCGGGCGGTAAGCTCGGCTTTATAATCTTCGGCTTTCTTGATTTCAGTAGTCAGAAAACCAAAACGGGTTTCGAGAGTTTTCTTGAGAGAAGCCAGTTTAGTTTTTTCGGATTCGAGCTGGGTTTTTTGTTTATTGAGGAGGGTAATGTCGGTGACAAATTTGACAATGGTAGAACGGTCTTGGGAAATAATAGATTGATACCAATTATATTGACGCAGGAGACTAGTGTTTTCGGAGCTGGAAAAAAGAAGAAGAAAGGGAGTAAATTTTTTAGAATTTTTATAGAAACGGCGGACCCGTTCAGAAAGAAGAAGTTTTTGAACTTCAAGATCAGCTTCCTTGTCAATTAAACGCAGGCCAAGGTCGGCAATTTGGATTTCAGTGCGGGCGATTTGGGATTTGGCCAGAGCGATCTTGGACTGGAGACTGGCGGATTCTTCTTTAAGGGGAGCGATAGCGGCTTCGAGTTCGGCAATTTGCTTGCTAACCTCGGCGATTTCTTCGTCGATGGATTTAGCATAGATAGATCGTAGGTCGTAGATCGCAGATCGCAGAATGAAGAAGAGAAGAAATAGGCAAAACAAAAGAAGTTTCCGAAGCACAAATTAATTCTAGCATTTGAGAAAAATCTCCCCTTTTCTCCCCTCTTTGATCCTCTTAGGCGGATAGACTCCAAAGGGAGGACCGCATAATTCTAGATAAAATTCTGTTATACTAATGGCATGAAGTTGGGGAAAAAGTTGGTTTGGGCGGTAAGCGGCGGTTTAATTTGGCAATTAGGAATGAAGGTAGCGAGGGCAGCGAATGAGTTTTGCGAATCAACCGGGCACGGAGCAGGATCGGCCAGCCCACAGGTAAACACGGCTTTGGGATGCGTGCCAGTGAAAATAGATGAATTTGTAACATGGTTTTTGCCTTATCTTTTTGGAATCGCAGGAGGGATTTCGTTTTTGTTGATGGTTTCAGGGTTTATCAGCATGGCAAGTTCCGGGGGAGACCCAAAAAAAGTTGAGGGGGCAAAGGAAAAGGTAACAGCGGCGATAAGCGGATTAATTGTGTCAGTGTTTGCGCTATTTTTGTTAAAATTAATTGCGATTGATATTTTAAATATTCCGGGAATGAAATGACATTAGATCAGTTAATAAGAGGAAGTGATAAAGTAGGGTCAAAATTTGGCTGGAGTTTAGCAGGAGTAATCAGTAAAGGGTTAGAATATGCCTATGTGTTTGCCGGAGTAGCATTGTTGGTAATGCTGGTGATGGGCGGGGTCGGTTTGATGACAGCGGCAGGAAATCCGGATAAAGCAAAAGAGAGTTATGGGAAAATTACCGGGGCGTTAATTGGATTTCTGATTGTGTTTACGAGCTACTTTTTGGTACAGATAATTGAAGTAGTGCTAGGGGTGGAGATACTTTGATAATTTTTAATTTGTAATTTGAAATTTTTAATCAATTTTAAATTATTTAAATTTCAAAACTAATAATAACGGAAATGTTCACTTACCCAGGCGGCGCTGGCGCTGCTGAAAGGCATAGATAGCCTTTTCGAGCTGGGCCGGACCGAAGTCGGGCCAAAGAATATCGGTAAAATAGAGTTCAGCATAGGACATTTGCCAAAGGAGAAAGTTGGAAAGGCGAAGTTCCCCTCCGGGACGGATAATAAGATCGGGGTCGGGCTGGTCGTGGGTGTAGAGATATTTGGAGATAAGTTCCTCGTTAATTTTATCGGCAGGGATTTTGTCTTTAATAATATTTTTAACGGCGTTAACAATTTCGTCACGACCACCATAGTTTAGGGCAACGTTGAATTGGAGTTTCTGTTCGACAATGGCCAGCTTTAAGACTTTTTTAATGGCGTGCTTGACTTTGGAAGGGAAAGCCTGAAAGTTTCCCAAGACGAAAAATTTAATACCAGAACGGCGATATTCTTCGCTTTTTTCGCGGACAATACGGACGAGGAGATTAAAAAGGCCGCGAACTTCAGCAAGTGGCCGTTTACGCCAGTTTTCAGTGGAAAGGGCATAAACGGTGAGATGCTGGATGCCAAGATCACGGCAATATTTGACGATTTTTTGGAGATTTTCGGCACCAGCCTCATGACCCTGACTATCGGTAAGACCCCGAGCCCGAGCCCAACGGCGGTTGCCATCCATAATAATAGCGATATGACGGGGGAGATTGGCGGGGTCAATTTTTAGGTTGGTAACAAAAGGAGAGGAAGATTTTGGGGTCATAAGAGTTTAGTCGAAGTATAGCAATAATTCCTGCGAAATTTGACTTTTTTAAGAGAGAGAGAGAGAGAATAGGCATAATTAATATTATTTATTAATTTTATGGAGAAAAAAGCTGAAGGTTTTAGATATGTGAAACAGGTGGTTAGAGATGGAGCTAAGATTGGAATGAATCCGGATATTTCTTTTACTTTATCGAAAGGAAATGACGGTAAGCTATATTTAAGTTCGATTGGCGTAGCGGGTGGACCAGTTGCGGGAGTTACTTCAATGGCTAGGCCGGTTGGTGAAAACGGATTTGAAAGAGAGGTGTTTAACAGGTTTGGTGTTGATGAAAATTTGGAACCAATTGATATTTCGAAGAAATAAGGTTTCAAAATGGAGAATAAGCCACAATAAAAAAACTCCCGAAAACGGGAGTTTTTGTGGACAACATTCATCAAGTGTGTCAAAGCCAAGAAGACTAGCACCAAAAGGTTTTGAGAAAAATCCTCAAAGGAGGTGATCCATCCGCACCTTCCAGTACGGATACCTTGTTACGACTTAACCCTCATCGCTGGATTTACCTTAGTCCGCCCGAGGCGGATATTGGGTACCCCCAACTTTGCTGATTTGACGGGCAGTGTGTGCAAGAGGCGAGAACGTATTCACCGCGGTCTGCTGATCCGCGATTACTACCAATTCCGAGTTCATGCCGGCGAATTCCAGCCGACAATCCCCACTGAGAGTTGTTTTAAGGGATTAGCTCCGCCTTGCGGCTTGGCAACCCGCTGTACAACTCATTGTAGGATGTGTGTAGCCCTGGATATAAGCATCATGATGACTTGACTTCGTCCCCTCCTTCCTCCCAACAAAATAATGCTGGGCAGTCTCCGGTGACACAGTAACACCGGATAGGGGTTGCGCTCGTTACCTCACTTAAGAGAACAACTCACGTCACGAGCTGACGACAGCCATGCAACAGCTGTGTACCACCCTCGAAGGACTCCACCTTTCGGCGGCCTGCAGGTACATGTCAAACCCAGGTAAGGTTCATCGCTTCGTATCGAATTGAACCACATGCTCCACTGGTTGTGCGCCTCCCCGCCAATTCGTTTGAGTTTCAGCCTTGCGACTATACTCCCCAGGCGGTCTGTTTAACGCGTTAGCTTACATCCCCCCAATATAAATCGGAGGAATTAACAGACAATGTTTACGGCTAGGACTACTCAGGTCTCTAATCTGATTGGCGGCCCTAGCTTTCGTCTCTGAGTGTCAGTAAATACTTGGTTACCCGCCTTTGCGCTTGGTGTTCTTTGCAGTATCCACGGATTTAACCCCTACACTGCAAATTCCAGTAACCCCAATATAACTCAAGTTTATTAGTATCATGCCCCTTTCCCCGATTAAGTCGGGGTCTTTGAAACAGGACTTAATAAACCACCTACAGACTCTTTACGCCCAATAAAACCGGGTAACGCTTGCAACCTATGTATTACCGCGACTGCTGGCACATAGTTAGTAGTTGCTTATTCCTCCGACTGGCTGTCGGAGAAAAGGAGTTTACAACCCGAAGGCCTTAATCCTCCACGCGATGTCGCTGCGTCAGACTTTCGTCCATTGCGCAATATTCCTAACTGCTGCCACCCGTAGGTGTATGGGCCGTGTCTCAGTCCCATTGTGTCCCGACGACCTCTCAGTCGGGATAGCCGTCATAGCCTTGGTAAGCCATTACCTTACCAACTAGCTGGTAGCAGATAGGCCACTCTTAAAGCGTCTTGCGACTTTTTCCACCGGAGGCGGATTTATGGGAAATTAGTCCTGCTTTCGCGGGATTATGTCCCTCTTTAAGGTATGTTCCTATCCATTACTCACCCGTTCGCCACTGTGCTCGTGCATAGCACGAGAAATTTCAATAACCAAATTCTAACTTACAAACAGATTACAGTTTCACGGATAAACTTAAAAGATTAAGGAAATGTTTTTGTAATTAGAATTCAGAAGCTGAAACGTCTCGTGCTACGCACAAACACCGTTCGACTTGCATGTCTTAGGCACATCGCCAGCGTTCACCCTGAGCCACGATCAAACTCTTAGTACAACTCTGCAAAGCAGAGATTATTTGAAAATGAAAACCGAAATTATCGGTGTCACCTTCTGGTACTAGTCGCCGTGGCTTTGAAAAACGCACTTGAAGAATGTCAAAGAACAAACCATCCCTTGCGGATGGTAGGGACATTATATCACAATTTAGGACAATTGGATGATATTAGCTTGAGGAAGAAGAGAGGGAGAGGCGGGTTCGGAAGAGGTAAAAATGGTTTGGTAAGTTTGGCAAATATCGGTAACAAGACGACGATATTCGGGGTCAAGTTCGGAGAAAATGTCATCGAGAAGGAGAACGGGTTTAGTCTGGTAGGTAGATTTAAGATAGTCTATTTGGCCGAGACGGAGAGCCAAAACGGCCAAGCGTTGCTGGCCGCGGCTACCCCAAAAGGCAAGATTTTTGTCGGCAGAAGGAAAGAGAGAGTTGTCGAAGCTATAGTCGTCACGGTGGAGACCTGATTGGGTATAACCAGATTCGAGCTCGCGGGGATAATTTTGGGCCAATTTCTGGCTAGTTAAATATGAAGGGTGATAATTAAGACTGAGAGTGGCGATTTGAGGAAAGGGGTGGGAAGAAAAAAAACGATTAAGGTGATCAATAAATTTTTGGCGATAAGAGTGAATGATTCCATCGTTTTTGATCATAGACTGATCCCAATAATAAAGCTCATTTTTAGAGCTTTTACCGAGGCGGATGAGATCGAGGAGCTGATTACGGTGTTTTAGAGCCCGACGATACTGGGATAAGGCCGAAGCATAACGCCATTCAAAGGCAGAAAAAATGTCGTCGAGAAGATCACGGCGACGGGAGGGAGAACCGGCAACGAGGCGAATATCTTCGGGATGAAAGACGACAGTAAATAGCGAGGCAAGATAGGCCTTTCGTGATTTTTCTACGTGGTCAATAAAAAATTGCCGCTTAATGTGAGCGGAATTGCTGTTGGTTTGAAGAAGACGGATTTCGAGACGAGAGAGGTCGGTATTAACTTGAAGAGTAGCAAAGGTTTGATTCCAATTGATAAGTTTAGAAAGAGAAGAAGAACGGAAACTTTTGCCGGTAGACAAAAGGTCAATGGCTTCAATGATATTGGTTTTACCGCTACCATTGGGGCCTAAGATTAAGTTGGCTTGGGGGGAAAATTCAAACGAGCGACGGGAATAAGAACGGAAATTTTGGAGAAAAAGGGTTTTGAGGATCAAGTAAGGAATTTTATAATATTTTGGGCAAAAAGTGGATAAAAATGAGGAGAATCGGACTTAAGAAGGTGAACGAGGTAGTATATAAATATCTAAAAACAAACAAATAAATGAACAAAAGATTTAAAATCAGAAAAGTACGGCTAGGAAGAATAAGGATAAACTATGCCGAAGCCGGAAGGGGAGAGAAATCAATTGTAATGGTACATGGGTGGACTAATAATTGGATGGGGTTAAAACCGATAGCTAAAATTTTGGCAAAAAAATTCAGGGTGGTGTTAGTGGATCTACCGGGTTTCGGGGACAGTGACAGACTGAAAAAATATAACCTAGCCAAAGAGTCGAAATATTTAAAAAAATTAATAAAGAAGGTTGGGTTAGAAAAACCGTATTTATTGGGTCATTCGATGGGAACGTTTGTAGTGGCAAAATGTTTTAAGGATAATCCTGGGCGTACGGCGGGATTAATATTAATCGGGCCGGTAATGAGGAGCAGGGGCCGGATGATAGTAAAAAAATTTTTTTCAGGAATAGACAAGTCTAGCGATTTAATTGGATTAATCAAAAAAATTATTGACACCAAGCGTTATAGTTACTGGACTTCGAGATTTATTAATATGTATAAATATGACAAAAGAATCGTAGAAAAATATGGTCTAATTGGGAAATGGAAGATGGACGGGCGGGCTTATGTGGAAATGGGAAAAGATTTGGCAGAAACGAGGATAGAGGAGTTAATTGCTGATAACCAAGCGCCAATAATGCTTCTTTTTGGAAAACAAGATAAAATTACGAATAAGGTAAGGGCAGAAAATGTATTGAAAGGCAAGGGCAGTTATGAATTCAGAGAAATTGACGAAGCCGGGCATCTGGTAACAGTGGAAAAACCGGGGGAAACGGCCAGGTTGATTAAGGAGTGGATAGAAAAAGTCCAGCGGGCAGGAGTCGAACCTGCCTAGAGCGGTTTTACAGACCGCCGCATAAACCGCTTTGCTACCGCTGGATTGGTTAGATTATACCAAAGAATTAAGCTTAATTTGGTTAATATCGGCAATGGTTAATTGGACAAACATGGCGCCAAACTCCTTCTGGCTGATGCTTTTTGACAGGAAAGATTTTGGGGGGATTCACCAAGATTTCCGCACAATAGCAACATGGATTATAAGTTATTTTATAATTAAGCATGACAAAAGTCAGAATAGTCTTTTGGAATGTAAACGGGATAAGGGCGGCGGTGAAAAAGGGTCTGTGGCAATGGATGAAGAAGGATAAGGCGGATATTTATTGCTTCCAGGAAATTAAAGCAGAGGCGAGGCAGGTACCGATGGCGGGTAAACCAAAGGGATATTTAGAATATTGGAATTCAGCAGAAAAGGCAGGATATTCGGGAGTAGCAACATTTACGAAATTAGAACCCAAAACAGTAATTTCAGGCGACAGAGACAATGATTGGGATAATGAAGGAAGGGTAATAATTACTAAATTCGATGAGTTTACCCTGCTAAATGTTTATTTCCCCAACGGGAAGAAAGACAAGGCAAGACTGATGTATAAAATGGATTTTTATGATTATTTTTTAAAATATATTAATAACTTAAGAAGGCGAGGGGAAAAAATAATTTTTGGGGGAGATGTAAATACGGCACACAAAGAAATTGATTTGGCCAGACCTAGGGAAAATGAAAATATTTCAGGATTTTTGAAAATAGAGAGGGAATGGATTGATAAGGTAATCAGGGCGGGGTATGTTGACACGTATAGGATGCTTCATCCAGAAGAGATTGGGTATTCTTGGTGGAGCCAAAGGGCGAAGGCAAGGATTAAGAATGTGGGGTGGAGAATAGATTATGTGTTTGTGGATAAAAGTTTAAAAAATAGGGTAAAAAAGGCGTTTATTTTGGGCGAAATTAATGGTTCGGACCATGCGCCAGTAGGAATAGAACTGGAGATATAATTTTTTATGAACAAAAAGAAAGCGTGATAAGAGAAACTGGAAAATAACAAAGGGTTGCCTAAAATAGTGAAATTGGAAGGAAAGGCGGCGGAAAGATGGGGAGGCGAGAGAATGGTGATAATAAAACCGATGGAGGTATATGAAATAATGGAAGGAGTACCTAGGGGAAAATTAATCACCATAAATGGAATTAGGAAGAGATTGGCAAAAAAGTATAAGGTGGAACTAGCCTGCCCGTTGACAACGGGAATGTTTAGCCGGATTGCGGCAGAGGCGGCAGTGGAAAGAGGAAAAACGCTCCCCTGCTGGAGGACGTTAAAAAACGGCGGTGAAATTAATGAAAAATATCCGGGTGGGGCGGAAAAACAAAAAGAATTATTGAAAAAGGAGGGGTTTAAGGTGACAAAAAAAGGAAGGAAGTGGGTGGTGAAAGATTGGGAAAAATACTTGATTTAGAAGATAAGATAACGGGAACCGTGGCGACGCAACCAAGAACGATGAGAGAGATAATGGGGGTCGTATTGGGAGAGAAGACGATAAAAATCTTTTGAATGGTTTTTGATTTTGAGGTGGGCGATTTCGTGGAAAAGGATATGGCGAAATTGAGGCAAGGGAAAGAAAATAATCTGCCAATTAAAGTTAAGATTACCCAAAGAAGAACAGGAACCAAAACGGGAGCGTTGATTGCGGAGAGCAAGGCGACGATAGGAGAAAGGGAATTGCGAGTGAAGGTCGGAAAGCTGATGGAGAATGATGGAGCGGGCGGTTTTTTTAATACCAATTTTTAGGGCAGAAATGTTTTTTGAGTAAATTTTGTGTTCAAGGTAATCAATTTTAAAACTGAAGACCGGGCCGAAGATGAGTTGATAAGATTCACCCAAGAGATGGAGGTGTTTGAGGGTTGACGGCTGGCGACGAGGAATAAGTTTGGGGGCGTGCTTGACAATCCAATCAGAGTGCTGACGGATAAATCTGCTGATAACAAAGTTGGGAGTAAAAAAGGGGCAGGAAATTGAAAAGGAATGAGGAGAACGAAGACGAAGGCGGAGAGAATGGATAGGTTTACGGTTGACGTTATAAGAAAAACGGCGTTTTTGAATAAAAATTTGAGACATGCAATGCTAGTATAATAAAATTAAAGAATGATTTATTTAGGAGCTGATCATCGAGGCTGGAGGTTAAAAGAGAAAATAAAAGAATGGTTAAACGAGACGGGCAATCTTTGGGAGGACTTAGGGAATAGAAAATACCAAGAGGATGACGATTACCCAAATTGGGCAATAAAAGTGGGAGAAAGGGTGGTAAAGGAAAAAGGAAAAGGGATTCTGGTTTGCGGCTCGGGAATAGGAATGTGTATAGCAGCTAATAAGGTGAAGGGGGTGAGGGCGGGGTTGTGCACCAATGAAAAGCAGTGCCGATTAGCCAGAGAAGATACAAATATCAATATTCTATGCTTGACAGCAGAGATGGTTTCCGAAGAAGAAAATAAGAAAATAGTGGAGGTGTTTTTGGAGACGGTTTTTTCACCGACAGAGCGGCACGTGAGAAGGATTAATAAAATCAAAAGATATGAAACAACTTAGATCAGTAGAGGAAATTGGAGAAAATTTAAGGGTGATTTTAAGGTTAGACTTGGATTTGCCAATGGAGGACGGCAGAGTACTAGACAACAACAGGTTGCTTAAATCAATAGAGACAATAAAGATACTGTTGGCAAAAAACGATAAAATAGTGATAATCGGCCATCGGGGGAGACCTGGTGGAAGAGATGATAATTTATCATTAAAACCGGTATATACGGAATTAATGGGTTTGCTGACAGAAAAAGGGGGACTGGTGATAGAGAGTGTTTTTGTGGAGGATATAAGGAATAGTCAAATAGTGGAAGAATCATTAGAAGCAAACCAGATTGTTTTTGGAGAAAACTTAAGATTTTGGAAGGAGGAGGAAGAGAATAAGTTGGAAATGTTTGAGGTTTTATTAGGAAAATGCCAAGCTTACGTAAATGATGCAATAGCAGTGTCGCACAGAAGACATGCCTCGATAATGCTGTATAAGGCGATGCCGGCTTTTTATGGTTTGAGTTTTATCGAAGAAGTGGCAAAAATGGAAAGGGTGTTTGAGGCCGAAAGACCCCTAGCAGTAATTTTGGGTGGAATTAAAGAGGATAAGCTTAATTATTTAGGAGGGTTGGTCAATATCGCCGATAAAATTTTAGTGGGAGGGAAATTACCGCTATTGACAGAGCAAAGAACAGAAAATGAAAAGATAGTTTGGGGAACTTTAGCCAACAACAATTTAGATATCGACGAAGAGACGATAGGAAAATTTAAAGAGATAATCAGAGAAAGTAAAACCGTGGTTTGGGCAGGATCGATGGGACTTTATGAAGATCCGGCTAATCGAAGAGGAACAGAGGAAATAGCTTATGCAGTGGCCGAAAACCCGGGTTACAAGATAATTGCCGGAGGAGATACAACAGCGTCGGTGAGAAATTTAGGATTGATAAATAAAATAGACTATGTGTGCTCGGGGGGGGGAGCGATGCTGGAATATTTGACGAAACGGACGCTGGCGGCATGGGAATAGTTAGTATAAGATTAATTTATGGAAGAGAAAAAAATTAAAATAGGAATAAACGGGTTTGGGAGGATTGGGAGCGTGGTATTGAGGGCGATATTGCTGGAAAAGTATGACGTAGAAGTGACGGCAATAAACACAACTGGACAATATGGTATCGAAACTTACGCTATGCAGTTTAAATATGATTCGGTTTATGGACGGGCACCAATTAAGATTGATTGGGGCGAAGCAGAAAAATCCGGAGAAATTGGAAGATTAATAGTGGGAGAGCAAAGGATTCCGGTTTTAGGAGAAATGGACCCATTAAGAATTGGCTGGAAAAAATACGGGGTGGAAGTAGTACTGGAATGCACCGGGGCTTTTATTGACAGTAAGGCGATGGGGCATATTAAGTCCGGAGCAAGAAAGGTGGTAATTTCAGCACCAGCAAAAGACCCGAAGATTCCGGTTTATATTTTAGGGGTAAACGAACAGAGATACGGCGGAGAAGTGTTAATATCTAACGGATCGTGTACGACAAATTGTGTGGCACCGATTGTAAAATTAATTGATGAAAAAATTGGATTTCAGGAGGGAGTGCTGACAACGGTACACGCCTATACTACCAACCAAAATATAGTAGACGGGACAGGAAAGGACCCAAGAAGGGCAAGGGCGGCGGCAATAAATATCGTGCCAACATCGACTGGGGCGGCAGAAGCGGTGATTGCGGCTTATCCCGCCGTGGCAGGGAGATTTGCCGGAACGGCAATAAGAGTGCCGGTGGTATGCGGCTCTTATTCGGATTTGACATTTAAGTTAGTGAGAAAAACAACCGTGGAAGAAGTAAACGCAATTTTTGAGGAAGCAAGCGTCTCCCCTGCTCTGGTAGGAAAACTGAAAGTGTCTTATGAGCCGTTAGTAAGCAGTGATATTATTGGCAACAATGCCTCGTGTGTAATAGATACTAGAATGACGAAAGTAGTATCCGATGACATGGTGTCGATTGGGGCGTGGTATGACAATGAATATGGGTATTCCTGTCGATTGATAGAAATGGCAATGTTCATATGCAAATAATTCCAACGGTTTTAGAAAATGAATGGAACAAGGCGGAATTAAGAATAGAGAAACTAAAAGGTGGGACGAGGTGGGTGCAGATCGATGTGATTGATGGAGTATTTACGCAAGGAAAAAGTTTTGAATTGGAATTATTAAAGACCATAAAGGACGAGGATTGGCTATGGGATATTCATTTAATGGTTAAAGAGCCGATAAATTGGATTAATAAGTGCGCTTTTGTTGACGCCAATCGAGTAGTTGGACAAGTGGAAATGATGAAGAATCGGGAAAAATTTGTAAAAGAAGTGAAAGATAAGGGGATGGAGGCAGGATTGGCTTGGGATATAGAAACAGAGATTGCAGAAATACCCGAAGAGACGGATTTAGTATTGTTAATGGCGAGAAAGGCTGGTTTTGGAGAATATAAATTTGAGAGCGGGGTTATTGAAAAAATTAAAAAAGCGAAGGATAAGGGATTTAGGGTCGGAGTGGATGGGGGAATAAATTTAGATAATATTAAGATGGTCGAAGAAGCCGGGGCAGATATTGTATACTCGGGAGAAGGATTTGAAGAGATAAATGCTAAATACAACAAAAATAATTAAAAGGGTGGCGATATTTGGTGACGGAGAGGCGAAAGAAAAAGAGCAGCATTTTAAGGATGCTTATGACACGGCAAAATTGTTGGCAGAAAATGGATACATTGTAGTGGATGGGGGCGGGCCGGGAATAATGTTAGCGGCAACACTGGGAGCAAAGGCGGGAGGGGGAAGGGTGGAGGTGGTGGTAATAAATGATCGAACAAAAATGGCTAATTATGAAGGGCAGAGCCAAGAAAATGTGATTTTGGCAGACAAAAAATATGAAGTGGAAGACTACGACAGAAGGGTGACAAAATTAACCGAAATAGCTGATGCGTTTGTAGTATTTAAAGGAGGAACAGGGACAGTCGCAGAGTTTGGAATGGTGTGGAGCAAGGCAAAATTTGTTTATGGCCAGCATAAGCCAGTGATATTGTTTGGAAAATTTTGGAAGGAGATTATTAGAACATTAGATAAAGAATTAAACTTGGAAAACATTGAAGAAAAAGTGATAAGGATCGCAGAAAAACCAGAGACGGTGGTCAAGGAGTTGAAACAAGCCGGGGCTGGGAATTGAAACGGATTTCGATGGGGAAGGTTTCGGAGTTTAAAATTTCGGTTTTAGAAAGGGTAAGACGGACGATATTGGAGTGGGAGGTAGCATGGGACCAGCTTTGATCAAAAATAAAGTTACCGAGAGAATAATAAATCGGTTTATCCTTATATATTTCCGGCGGTTGCCAAACATGAGGGTGATGACCGTGAACAATGTCAGCACCGGCGTCAATCAATTGGTGGGCAAGAGAGACACGCCACCCTTCGGGGACGGGCAGATATTCATTACCCCAATGAAGAGAAACGATGAGCCAATCAACCTGAGGGCGGTATTTTTGAATGCTTTGAATAATTATTTTGGGGTCTAGTTTAGGATTGGTGATAAAATCATAACCCAAGAATCCAAGAGTAATACCGTTGATGGTTTTAGCGGTAAATTCAGTATCCGGTTGATGAGAGTAAACAAAGGGGATTTGGTAATCAGACAAAAATTGTTTAGTTTGAAGAAAGCCGTCTTGACCATAATTGAAAATATGGTTATTGGCCAGAGTAAATCCAAGCTTGTTGTCTGCAAGACAGGGCAAGAATCTTATATCACCGCAAAAAATAAAAGTACCAGTGTAACCAGTCGGGCAGTCACGAAGAAGAGGGCTTTCAAGATTGGCGAGGTTAAAATCGTTAGCAGTCAACCAAGAACTAATTTCCTTAAAAATCCAAGAAAAATCGTTTTTGCTTCTAGCGATGGAGGTAATATGCCGGCCAAGGCCTAAGTCCCCGACCAAACCAAGAAGGAGAATTTGAGGAGGGGTAGGAGTGGGAGTGGGTTTGATAAAAATAGTAGGAGAAGGGGTTGGGGCGGGACGGAAGAAAAGAGTGCTCAAAATCAAGGCAAAGATGGTTTTAAGCTGGGGCATGACTAATGATAACAAAGAAAAATTTAGATAAACTAGAGCATGCTAAAAAAATGGGCAGTAATGATATTTATGGCTTTGTTTTTGGGTGGTTGCGGTTTAGTACCCCAAAGGGCAGGGGTGGAGATAATGACTTATCCAACGGCTAAAGTGTTTATAGATAATAAAGAGGCGGGAATGACGCCGTATAAAAACACAACTCTTTTACCAAAGGAAACAGAGATAAGATTATCAGCAAAAGGAATAGAGTGGAAAAGAAAAATAAAATTAGAAAATGGGGTGACGACGGTAATTGACTGGGAGTTCGGAAAAACAGAGAGAGATTCGGGGGGGTATGTGTTGTCGATGGAAAAAACTGGAGACAAGAATCGGGCGGGGTTAATGATAAACGCTATTCCGGATAAGGCAGCGGTGGGAATTGACGGAGAAATTAAGGGTTATTCGCCGATTAGACTGGAGGAAATAGGAGAGGGAGACAAGCAGGTAACCATATCATTCCCTACCTATAAAAGTATAAATGTTTTTGCCAAGGCGATTAAGGGCTATTTGTTGTCAATAGAGGCAAGACTAGCGGAAGAAAATGCGCCAAACACAGTTCCTGAAAATGCGGTGACAGCAAGCCCAACCCCGGTGGTTAATGAAAAAGTGGTGACAATAAAACAAACCGAAACAGGGTGGTTAAGAGTGAGGATGAGTCCATCAAACACGGGAGAAGAGCTGGGTAAAGTAAAACCTAAAGAAAAATATAAATTGGTCGAGGAAACGAATGGATGGTACAAGATTGATCTGGATGACGGAAGACAGGGATGGATATCGTCTAGGTACGCTGAGAAATCCGAATGAGAATGGTAAAAAAAATAAGGGCGAGACCAAGAAAGACATAAAATTTTTGCTGACTGTTGAGAAAGAGGGAGACAAAACCAAGCAGAAAGGTAAGAAACCAATAAAGATAGGCAATACGAGGGCGAGACCAACCCATTTTGAGTAAACGATGGTGGAAGTGTTGTCCGTCAGAGAGAAGGAGGGAGCGGCGCTGGAGAAGACGTCGAACGATAACAGCAATGGCATCAAGAATAGGGATGCCGAGCAAAAGGACAAGGGTGGCTAGTTTGGCACCAGAAAGAATTGATAGAACAGCCAGCAAAAAACCAGCGAGGCTTTTACCGCTATAACCGGGCATGATGGACTGGGGAAAGAAATTAAAAGGAAGAAATCCTAGATAGGCACCGGCAGTGGCTCCGGCCAAGATAATGACAGGCCATTGGGTGATGTCGGTAGAAAATTTAAGACCCAAAATACCGATAAAAATAGCGGCGATGGCAACAAAACCGGGGAGTTGACCTTCGATGCCGGCGGCCCAGCCAACAGTATTCATACACCAGATAATCCAAAAAATAGCAATGAGGTCGGAAAACAGCCAAATACTGTGAGGGCCAAGAAAATTGAAATGAAATTGGGGATGAGAGAGGTCAATAATTCCCCCGAAGGGATTAGAGAGATAAGCGATGCCAATACCAGAAGCAACAACGATAAGGGCGGCAAATAAATTAGTGAGGAGGCGAAAGCGTGGACTTAAATCGCGAACATCATCGAAAAGGCCAATGATTAAGGTTAAGAATCCAGCAAGAAGAATACCAAAAAGGTGTTGGTCGAGAGGAAGAAGTAGAAGAGAGGTAAGTAAAATGGCTAAAAATATAGGCAAACCACCGCCTCTGGGGACAGGAGCGAGGGCGGTAGCATTATGAGTAAGCTGTTGTTTTTTGAGGGGATCTTCGACCCAGCGATGAGAGATAAAAAAATTTCTGACCACAGGGGTGAGAAAGTAAGAGATAAGAGTGGAGAGGGTGAGAGAAAGAAGAAAAAAGAAAAACATTTAGGAAACAAGACGAATAATCTGAAAGAGGGTGACGAAGCTCAAAAAAGAGAAAACCAGAGAAAAAATTAGAGAGAGACGAGAGAGAAGACGAAAAGAACGAAGAAGAAAGGCGGAAAGAAGGTTGTTGATAAGGAAAACAGAAATTGAAAAAATGGGCAAGAGAAAAAGGGAGGAGGTGGGGGCTAATTGAGATTCATCATAAGGGCGGGAATAATAAAGAGGGATCTCGGGAGGGAGATGGTCAAACTTGAATAAAAGCAGGCCGAACTGGATGATGATTAAGAGAAGATTGTAACGAAAAATTTGGCCATTAAGCTTATCCTGCCAAAAATAACCGAGAGCGGCAAGGAAAAGAGAGAACGATGAAAGAATTTTCATCGGAGTTGATAAATTAAATTTGAGCCGAACTGAGCGACGACTAAATAGTAGCGTTGAAGAAAACGATCAAGGGCGGGAAAGGGATGGCTGGCGGCGGAAGAGTAAATAATATACCGAGGAAGATAAGTTTTTAAGGTATTAATAGTCTCGTCGTATTTTTGAAAATCGATAATGTGATAAGCCACGGTAAAACGACCAAGAGGAGGACGTTGGCTTAAGGCATAGAGGTAGGGTTCGTCGGCCCAGACAAAGATTCTTTCGTGATTTTGGGTGTTATTTTTAATAAAATCAGCGGCGGCATAGGTGTCGTTGACTTCTTTGCCAAAGAAGCGGCGGTAGGAAGTGAGGTCTTGACGATGAAAAAGATATGAATAAAAATTAGAATAATATGAAACAACCGGATAAAAATAAAATTTGTATTGGTTGAGAGCAAAAAGGAGGACGAAAAGGATTAAAAGGATTAGGCTTTTAACTTGGTTAGAATGATGGATAAAAAGCATAACAAGTAAGATGGGAAGAGAAGGGAGAAGCTGAATGAGATAGTGGGGATAAGGACGAGAAGAAAGAAGAGCACCAAAAAGAGAACTAAAAAATAAACCAAAAAGGAAGGCAAGGGGTTGAGTGATTATTTGGCGGCGGCGGAGACAAAAAATAATGGCGTATGCAAACAAAAGGAGAAGAAAGCGAATAATTAATCCAGAAGGAGCAGTAAAACCTGAATGGGTACCAGTAGCCCAAGAGGAAAGATAAGAAAAGTTTTGGAGAAGAGAAGCAAAAATAAACTGGAAAAAGGAGCGGCGGGAATAGAAAAAGATAGCCCAGAGAAAAATAGGAAAGAGAAAACCGGCAGTTAAAACGAAGGAGTGAATGAGGGCTTTTTTGGGCCGAGAAAATTTAAAGGCGAAAAGAAAAAAGCAAAGAAAGAGAAATTCGGCGGCGGCGGGGAATTTGAAGGTGAAAGAAAAACCCAAGGCAAGCCCAGAGAGAAAGTGATCAGAAAGGGTGGAGGAGCGAAGAAAGAAAAGAAGACTTAAAAGAGTAGGAAGGAGCATGAAAATTTCCGAATTGGCGATATGGCCTTCGACCAAAGGAATAGAGGTAAGGATCAAAAAAATAAGGGTGGAAAGATAAGATAAGTTTGGTCTAAGAAATTTTTGAGAAAACCGAGAGAAGATAAGGATGGTAGGGATCATCCACAGGAGTAGGAGGAGACGAAAACCAAAAACAGTTTGGGAAAGAGCAGCAAAATAATAGAGAGTGGGAGGCTTATTATCGTGAATCTGAAGGTAAAGAGTTTCTCCTCTTCTAATGGCTTGACCAAGGGTAAGATAAATACCTTCATCGCCATACCAGTAGGGCTCAAAAAGAGAGGGAAGGCGAAGAAAGAGGAAAAGGGCAATGAGAAAAAATAGAGATTTTTTCATCAGTCATCTTATTTTAACTTAAAAATATCAAGAAGTTTTTTTTGACAAGGCAAGGGAAGGAGGTACTTCTTTTGGTTTTGACGTTGGCGGGTGAGTTCAGCTAAAAAAATACCCGCAGTAACCGAGAGGTTGAGACTCTGGACAAAACCAGTAGTAGGAAGGTAAACAAGATGGTCGGCGAGATTGATGGCGAGTGGAGATAGGCCACGATGTTCGTTGCCAAAGACAAGAGCGATTTTGGCAGAGACAAACTTGGTTTGGAAAAGAGATTTGGCTTGCGGATCAACAACGGCGGCATAAATTTGATAATGTCCCCTGTGAAGTTGGCGATAACAAGCAGCCGTGGAATTAAAAATGGTAAAATCGAGCCATTTGTTGGCACTAGCAGAGGTGGATTTACCCAACCGACGAGGATTAAAGGGTTTTTCCTGGTTGAAAATAAAATATACCTGTTGAAAACCAAAAGCTTCAGCGGTACGAATAACAGCCATAGCGTTGTGAGGATCGTGAACATCTTCAATGACAACAATCCCCTGCTGACGACGAGAAATGACGGATTTGATTTTATCAAGTCTTTTGGTTGTCATATAATAATAAAGTGATACGGCAGAAATATTTTATCATTGGATTGGTAATAATTAGCGTCTTTTACCTGGGAATAAGATTGTACCGTTTACCAGAATTGATGACTTTTGGTCTGGATCAGGGTTTGTATATGTCAGAAGCACATAAGCTTTGGTTAGAAAAAAAAATAACCTTAATTGGCCCACCGATGATTAGCCGAAATTATCAGGGAAGAAATTTTTTTATCGGACCATATTTTGATTACGTCTTGGTAGTTTTGGGGGTTTTAAGCAAATGGGAGCCACTGGCAATAACGGTGGCAATCTTGATAGCAGAATGGGCTTTTTGGACAATGTTTGTCTGGTGGATAAAGAAAAAATATAGTACGGTACCGGCTTTAGGAGTATTTTTGGCAGTAGCCAGCAATGAATTTTTGATAGTTCATTCAAGGTTTATCTGGAACCCGCATTTTTTAGTGCCATTAGGAATATTGGGGGTGATTTTTTTGGAAGCAAAGAATTTGTTAGTTTTTGGATGGTGGTGGGGATTAGCTTTTAGTTTCCACCAAACGGCAGTGTTGTGGATGATTCCACTGTTGATAACGTTAAAAAATGATTTATTTAAATTAAAAAATATTTTGGTTTTGACAGTGGGGTTTGTTTTAGGAAATATCTTGTATTTTATTTTTGAGATTAAACACGGTTTTTATAACTTTAGGACGATATGGTTAATATTTACTCAAGGAGAAAAGGGGGGAATGGAACCCCATCATTTAGTTTTTCCGCTGGTAGTTTTTGCCCTGTGGGGAATGGCAAGATTAATTGAAAAAAAGAAAAAATGGCTGATATTAATGGGTTTGATCAATCTGGGAATAGCGGCAATTGTGAGGTATGAGTTACCCCTAGGTCACCCTAGAGGATGGACATATTTAGAAGAGAAAAAAACGGTAGAAAAAATATTATCTGGCGGTTGTCCAAATAATTACAATGTGGCTTCAACCTTAAGCGGGGACACAAGAGCGAGTGATTTGAGATATTTGTTAACGGTAGCAGGGTGCCCCCCGGGTAAGGTTGAGGATTATCCTAAAAACGAAAAATTGTTTTTGGTGGCAGCGCCGGAAAGAAGACCAGAAGACGAAAAAGTGTGGGAGGTGGACAGTTTTAGACCGTTTAAAATAGAAAAAATTGAGAGGATTAATGAGAAAGTAATTTTGGCGACCTTGGTTAAAGAGGACGACTAACCCAGGTTTGACAAAATTGTTGACGTGACATAGTTTCGACTTGAAATTCCTGAATGCGGCGAGGATAAGGGTAAGGGTTGAGAGGGATATCGCCACAAACAAGATCGTTGGGGAGAAAAAATTTGGCGCCACCATCCCGAGGCTCGGAAATACGGGTAAAAGAATTGGGTTCAGAAAGACAGTTGAGATTTTTTTCATAAATATAGATGGTGTGAGGATCGAGGGTTTGGGGACAGGAAGGAACGAAAGAAATATAATCGATTTGGCGAAGACCTGAACGAAGAGATTGATTTAGAGAAGACAGGTAAGATTTTTGGTTATATTTTCCGGTATAAAAACCATAAAGATAGAGGAGGCCGTCGGCATCATCAGAAACAACAACGATAGGCTGCTTAGCGGCTTGAGCATATTGAAGATAATTAATAAGAACCCGGGCAGGAAACATCCAACCGCTAGATTTTTCAAAGGGGGTAACATACCAGGACATAATCAAGAAATAAAGGAAGGAGAAAAAATAAACGACAAAAACGGGGAGGAGAAGAGAACGGATTCGAGAGAGAAGATAAAAAATGCCGCAGGCGGATAAACCGCAAAACAGAGGAAAGATTAAGCCGGAACGAAATCCGAAAGTAAGGCGATTATTGCTAATAACGGTGCCAATGGGAATAACAGCAAAAAGCGAGAGGAGAAAAAAGAGGACTGAAGGAGAAGAGGAAAGAGCGGCGATACCGAGAATAATAAAGATAAAATCAAGAAGATAAAGGAAGGAGTGATGAGAAATAATGAGGACATTATCGGAAGTTTCACCAAGGTTAAATAGATAGTTAGGAGAAAAGATAGAGAGATAACGAGTAAGATACTGCCCGACAAGGACAGTAGCTTTATTAAAAAGCAGGTCACGAAAATATGGAATCTCTAAGGAGACTTGGCGGTATTGGTTAACCAGAGAGGCAAGAGATTGGTTTTGGGGAGCAATCTCTTGAAAACGTAAAATACCGGCGGGGGTGGTTTTGAGAATTTGAAAATAAAAAAAGGTAAAAAGGATGGTAAAAAAAATTAAAGAAAGAGATAATCGGCGGAATTTAAATTGATAAAACAGGCTAACAATGGTTAAAAAGGGGAAAACGGGCTTGGCGGCAAATGCAGTGAGGAAGCCAAGAAAATAGAAAAATAAGCCAAAAAATAAATGCCTCACTTTGGCTTTAGGCAGAGAGAAATACGATAAACCCCAGAGATAAAAAAGATAAGAGAAAAGGTTTTCATAGGCAGAACGACCAAGATGAATGGCCCAAGGATTGATAGCCACCAGAAAGGCAGCAAGGAGAGCAATTTGTTTTTTGCCGGACAAATTTTGGAAGATTTTAGCGGTAAAATAGACGATGCCCAGGGAAGCGGCGACAAAAGGTATTTTGCTCAAGAAGAGACTTAGGGGGAAGATCTTCATCCAAGGAACGAGGAGATAACTGACTAGTTCACCATAACTACAATTATGAAAACAAACGATATTC